>JAABUT010000034.1_pt1 | contig 244325 bp, 247 predicted proteins | sample 5559281 | NCBI WGS metagenome assembly JAABUT01 (sample SAMN10711880, study PRJNA513359) | rock metagenome | isolation source: Antarctica rocks | place: Antarctica: Victoria Land, Ricker Hills nord | collected 2016-01-04
AGTTTTCTTCGATAAGCATCTTCAAATGAAGTTAATTCAAGAAGTTCACGATCAATCTTCTATTGATCATCTTGAAATTCTCAGAACGATGAAGATCATAAGAAGATACTACTATTGATCTTCAATGTGAAAGACAATAGATCAATATATTTGAAACTGCTACATTTGTCAGCAATCAAAGACTTCTTGAGATAAATTCAATGAACTACTACATTCTTTATTCATACTTGAACAGCAATGAAAGAACATAGTCATGAATTTCATCATCGACTTATCTTTTTCGAAAGACAAAAACATCATACTAACAGTGATATGTAGACTGACAAAGAAATGACACTATATTTCTTGTTCTACTGATGACGAAGAAATCACAGCAGAAAAAACAGCTGAGCTAATGCTTCAGTGAATATATCGAATACATGATTTACTCGATTTCATTGTTTTGAATCGAGATTCTCAATTTACCTTCATTCTATGAAAGTTTCTTTGCAAAAGACTGAACATTAATCTTCAATTATTCACTGTCTATCACTCTCAAATCGATGATCAAAGTGAACGAGTCAATCAGAATGTCAAAAGATATCTTCAATTCTTCTGTTCATACATGCAGAATGACTGAGCTAAGCTACTACTTATGATCGAGTTTGTCGACAATAATGCTCTGTTCTCAGTCATCTTCTCGATCTCTTTCTTTCTAAACAAAGACTTTCATTCTCGTATGAGCTTTGAACTCGATGTCAGCGAATATGAAAGTTCTCGTGAACGCTTGCAGACGACTAAAGTCGAGAATATATCTGAACATATGAACAAAACACTGAAGTTTGCTTGCGAGTCGCTAGTCAAAACACGAAAACAAATGATGAAACAAGTCAATAAGCATAGAAAAGAAGTTGATTATGAGATTGAATCAAAGATGTTTCTGAATGAAAGAAACATCATTACAGCGAGATCTTTCAAGAAGCTAGATGATAAAATTCTCGATTCTTTCATCAATTTAAATCTCATCGACTCTTCATATAAACTGAAATTATCAAAGTCTATGCATGTTCATGATGTATTTCATTCTGATCTGCTTCGCTCTGTCGTCGACAATCTCTTGCCTGATCAAAAGAACGAATTCTCAGATTCAATAGTGATAAACGACGAAGACGAATGAAAAATCAACGATATATTGAATTTTCGTCGATATCGAAGACGACTTCAGTATAGAGTCAAATGAAATGACTATGACAATGATCTCAATTGATACAATGCTGATGACGATGAATTTATGAACACTCAGAAGATAGTTGATGATTTTCATATTTGATATTCGAACAAATCGCGCTAGAAGCGCTTTCGACTATTCAGTCAATCAGAATTTAATGAGTCTGAGTCTGTAAAATCATGATTGAGCAATCAATTGAATTGAGCACGAAATACATTCATGCAAACATGAATCGTCGAAGAAGAGAAGTAATGTCACGATTCTAGCCTTGTCAGACTCAGTCTTTTAGCCTTGTCAGATTTATTCTCGCTTCGTCATCTTGACTAGTCTCTATTGAGTCTAGCGTCGACTGAGAAACACACATATGTAGTTAGCTTCTTTTCTGTAGCTATCTTTCTTTCTTAGCATTTATCTTCTAGTTAAATGACACTCATATTAACTCGCTCTATGCTGATTTCTAACAACTATGATCATGATACTCAAAGAAATTGTACAAAACTACTTTACAGAATGAATAAAAAATCAAGTAAAATAATAAGATGAAGATTGAATGCAAGAATTAAACTGATCACATCAAGTCAAGTACTCAAGTTCAAGTCAAGTACTCAACTCATCAAGACTTGATTCAAGTCAGAATTCTTGATCTGAGTATTTAAGTTAAGTTAAGATGTTTGACTCAAGTATTCAAGTTAAGTCAGAGAATTGAAATCAAGTATTGACTTGAAATTCTTGATTCAACTCATCAAGACATGAAGATAAATAGATAAATGTTTTATTATGACTTTCTATTATGACTTTCTATCATGACTTTCTATTAAATAGTCTTTATGTTTTTCTTCATGTTTCTCTTTATGACTTTCTATCAAAAAGATAATGCAAAAAGATAATGCAAAGATGAAAAACCGGAAAAATTTCTATATTTAACTCTCTTGACATCATTTTTAATTTCTTGATGAGTTGAATCAAGAACTTGAATTGAGTATTGACTTGAAATCAATATCAGATTAAGTCAGAATGTTGAAATCAAGTATTCAAGTTGAGTCAGAAGATTGATATCAAGTACTCAAGTTGAGTCAGAAGATTGATATCAAAACTTAATTCAATGATCAGTTTATCAAGAACAAAAGTTGAAAATCACGCAAAAGATAAAAGAGATGAGTTGATAAAAATTCACTACTTCACAATAAATAAATATAAACATTGATGATCATCATTCTCACGCTAGTCATAATAAACAACAGAAGCATTGCTCTTTTGTTCATTGTTTACTTCTACTATCTGATACTATCTTTTGCTCATTGTTTACTTCTACTATTGAGTATCATTTATAGAAGAAAACTTCAAATTGAGCAAATCTTGATTCTTGTTACAATTGTCATCATGAAAATTCAAGTTTAGTCAACGTGCATGTGCTAATAAAAGAGAGCATCGAGATTATGATCACATTATGCATGAAGTGACAGTTGAAATATAATGAGACAACAAAATAATTGTCAGAATTCAGATTTACAAAATTCAAAAAATAAACATGAACAATATTGTTGATCATTTAAAGACTTTACATGAATTGCAGAAAATGTTCAGTTTACGTTTATAAGAATCAGAAGATGAAAAATATATTATCATCAATATTTAAATCTAGAAGAATCAGAGAATAAACATGAGTGTTACTGTTGACTTTCTAAAAACTCAATGCTTGCACTATTAAAAGAAAATTTCAAGAACACAATGATGCACAGCGAGTCTGATATCATGCATTGCATGAAGAAATGAAGCAATTCAACAACGAGAATGTTGTTATTAAGAAGAGAAATAATTGTCAGAATTTAAATCTATGAAAGTCAGAATTCTTCAAAGAATAAAGAATAAACATGAAAACTATTCTTGAACATTATCATCAAGTTCTCAAATGAGAATCTGAATCTATGAGAATCAAGACATTGAGTCTACGAGAAATTCTACTGTTGATTCTCAGAAACATCTAGACTGATCATTAAGTTGAATTTCAATATCAATCTTCTGACTCAACTCAAGTACTTGATATCAATCTTCTGACTCAACTTGAATACTTGATTTCAACATTCTAACTCAATCTAATATTAATCTTGATTTGATACTTGATTTGAATTTTCGATTCAACTTGTTAGAGATCAGCATAGAGCGAGTCATATGAGTGTAATGTAACGAGTATATAAATGCTAAGAAAGAAAAGTATCTAGAAGAGAAGAATCGACTATCTATATGACTCAGAAGAACATAAGCTAACTCTGAATAGAGTTGACTTCGAAACAACTCGATAGTCTAGTGACGAGCGATCGACGATAGCCAGGAACATAGTCATCAACATAGTCATCAACATAGCTATCAACATAGATGCGTAGCTAGAATCGTAACACAACTCATCAAGAAATTGAAAATGACATCAAGAGAGTTAAATATAGAAATTTTTCCGATTTTTCGTCTTTGCATTATCTTTTTGCATTATCTTTTTGATAGAAAGTCATAAAGAGAAACATGAAGAAAAACATGAAGACTATTTGATAGAAAGTCATAATAGAAAGTCATAATAAAAAGTCATAATAGAATATTTATCTATCTATCTTTATGTCTTGATGAGTCGAGTTGAAAATTTCAAGTTGATACTCGATTTCAATTCTCTGACTTAACTTAAATACTTGAATTGAACATCTTGATTCAACTCAAATACTTGAGTTAAAAATTCTGACTTAAATCAAGTCTTGATGAGTCAAGTACTTGACTTGAACTTAAGTACTTGACTTGACTTGATCAGTCTAGAAACATTGAATCTATGAGAATCTTTATCATCAATTCTCAAAGATTCTGAGTCTACAAGAATTTAAGTTGCATACAAATTTCAATGTTTCATCGACGATAAAAGTTCAAGTCACATACAATCTTCAAGAAACTTTGCAAAGATTGCATGTAATCTCACTGATCTCATCAATGATGCTTAAACTTAGTCTTCTGAGTATATAAAAAAGAGTTCACTTTTGTATTTCATAGTCTAGTATTAACTTTTTATATGAATAAATATTACTAAGTTACTATCAAATTTAATTATATTATTTACATGCATATTCTTTAGTGTAACTGCGCATTTCTCGAGCTACTCACATGAAAGCTAAACTACAAGCTAGAAAGATTATCTTATTATCATTAATTTATTTTAAGCATTCTAAATTTCAGAAAATACTTAATTCTTCATTATTCATTGATGAAAAGAATTCTATTTGAAAGAACTAATATGAAAAAGTTCAGAACAAGCTGAAAATCAACGTTGATCTCTTTTCAAGTGAATGAGTCAAGCTGAGCTATATACATTTCAGATTATTTGATGATGCAGCTGAAATCACTCAGTTAAGATACAAACATAACTGTTTTAATTTATACAAGATTGTTGATAAGCTTTTGAAAGAGTTAGCTCAGTTGTTCAATGATTCAGATAAAGAAGTCAACTTTCATAGAAACTACTATAACTTGATTCAAAAACAGAAGAAATTCAGCGAGTTTTATACTTAATTTCAACAACTATTCTTCTATCTAGACTATTAAGAAAAATAGCTGATCATTGATTTAAAGAATAAAATAAACTTTCAACTTTAATTCGCTTAAGTAACTCAATTGATTCAATTCAATACTCTGAAAGAAATTTGTTTCTATTTCATTCAATTGAATAATGATTAATGAGCTATTCAAGAAATCAAGAATAAAGAAGCAATGATCAAAGCTCAAACAATTAAACAGATCATCTTTGTTGAAGAATCAGTCAAAGCTATTCATGAAATCATAGAAATGAAGATGATTGATCAGTCAAAATCACGTGATGCTGTTTTAACTAGCATCAAAGAAAATGACTTACTAATTGAAAACTGCTTTTTATGTCATAAGTCTGATCATACTTCTAAAGAGTGCTTGAATAAATCTTTTAGAATTAATGCATTAAATGATGAGTTTAATCATTTTTTGAACTTCAATTCAGAGTCTGATTCAAAAAACTAATCATTTCTTTCAAAATCATTGAAGAGATAAAGATCATTTCTTTGTGCAATTTAATTGACGAAATTTCATCTATCAAAGAGAATTACTTTGAAAAGTCATTTCTAGTCAATGTCACTTTATTCTTGCAAAACAAATTCTTTAAGCTATGATCTTTAATAGATAGTGACTTGATGATCTACATCTTGATTCATACAAAGCTAGTTAATCAAATATGTCAGAAGCTTGAAATTCAACTCATACAACTAGTTAAAGAAAAGTTAATAAGAGAATATGACAAAAAGCTGACAAAGAAGATCATTACTCATAAAATTCTATTCAATCTCACAGTTGAAAGTCATAAGAAATTGATTGTTTCAATGTTAATAATTAATATAAATCATCATGATGTCATATTAAAAAAGCTCTGAATGAATAAAAATGAAATACTATTAAATATGCAAAATGATGTCATTATTTTTTTGAATCAATTAGAAGCTTTCATTTCTGTTTTTCAATGTCAGTCAAAGCTTCATACTTAAAATGATCATGATCATCAAATTTTCTTATCAGTTCAGTCTTTAAAGTGCTTCAATGATCAGCTTTTACTGCTTCAAAAAAAAACTTTTTTATGTTCAGTATGAGAACTGCATCTTTTCATGCATTGATTAAATGATCAAAGAAGAATTGCATCGAGATTTTCACTATGTTAATCAAAGATATTGATAGAAAAATAGTTTATAACACTTAATGCAAACTGAATATTCTAGACATCACTTTCATTAATGCATCAGCTCAAAATTTAGAAGACATCAAAGTCAAGTTATCTTTGAAATATCAGAATTTTCTTGACGTGTTTGATTGAACTCAAGTCAATAAGCTATCATCTCATCGTTCATATAATCATAAGATAAAGCTCACTAACGATGTTACTTTTTCTAAATGTTGAGCTTATTGAATGTCACTTTACAAGCTTCAGAAGATCAAAGAATATCTGAATGAAAATTTGTCAAAGAATTTTATTACTTCTAGCAAGATTTCATATTTCTCACTCATTTTATTTGCTCTGAAAATCAATCATGATCTTCGCTTCTGCATTGACTATTAAAAGCTCAATGTCATTATTAAAAGAAATCACTACTTTCTATTGTTTATAAATAAGATAATTGACAAAATTGTTGACTGCAAGCATCTGACTCAACTAAATATAATTTTCGCTTTCAACAAACTTCATATGCATCTCAATAATGAGAATTATACAATTTTCATTATCGCTTTAAAAGTGTGTAAATCAAAGATTCTATCATTTGAATTAACAAATGATTCAATCTCATTTCAGCAATATATGAATGATGTTTTATGAAACTTTCTAAATGACTTTTGTCAAGCTTATTTAAATGACATTCTCATATACAGCAAGACTCAAAAGAAGCATAAACAACATGTTAAAATGATATTAAATCATTTATGAAATGTTGATCTGCAAATAAATATTTGAAAGTGTAAATTCAACGTAGAAGAAACAATCTTTTTAAAGATTATAGTATCAGAACAAGATTTTTGCATGAACTTTATCAAAGTGAAAGTTATAGTCAATTGAACTACATTTACTAATTTAAAAAAAATATAAAACTTCATTAACTTCGTTAATTTCTATCAACACTTCATCAAGAACTTTTTGAAACTAGTCAAGTTATTCATTCAGCTGACTTGAAAAAACACATTTTTTGTTTGAAATGAAGTCTGTGTTGAAGTTTTTGACAATTTAAAGAAGCAGATCAGCTCAATCTCAGTTCTACGTCATTTTGATATTAAACATCAAGCTATTTTGAAAATTGATGCATTCAACTATGTAAAAGATGACATACTATCTCAGTATGATGATGAAAATGTGCTTCACTTGATAGTCTTTTATAGCAAGAGCATGATTTCAGCTGAATGCAATTATCACATTTATGACAAGAAATTGCTAACTATCATTCAATGCTTTAAACATTGATGACTCAAACTAGAAAACATTGAACTATTTATTTAAATGTTTACTGATCATCAGACTTTGAAGATCTTTATGAAAAACAAACAGTTGACTTAATGATAAGCAAACTATCTGAATATTCTATTGAAGTTTAACTTTCAAATTATCTTTCAATCAGATAAAATAAACATCAAAGTTGATGCTTTAATTAAAATATTGATGATCAATAGTTTTAAATCAGTTAAAGACATAAATGATCATTTTCAAACTATACTGATTTTGAATTGAATAAATGTTTTATTGATTGAGTTCAAAATTAAATCTGAATATGAGATTAATCTCTATTAATGCATACATTTAGTCAATCAGAAGAATGAACTATGCAATGAGTATTAACAAGCTATGAACAAAGATGAACTGAAACTTCATGACATGAAGTTAAAGAACTGTCAAATCATTGACAACATTTTATTTAAAAAGAGTTTACTAGTATGAATGTTAAAACAAATGCATACAAAATTGCTTCAAAAAATTCATGATCAATCATCAATCTTGCACTCTGACATTAAATGAATGATTGATTTAGTTCAACGCTTCTACTATTGATCAGATCATTGAGCAACTATTCAACAATATATTTAAAACTATCATGTTTATTAACAAAGCAAAGCATCTTGAGATGATACAAATGATTTGCTTCAGTCTTTATCAATTTCTCAGCAGCGTTGACAAGATATAGTTATGAACTTCATCACTGAGTTATTTCTATCAAAAAACTATAATGTCATTTGCATGATCATATATTGTTTCTTCAAAGAACATCACTATGTTTTCTGTCATTGAAAAGATGATAACATCTCAATTGAAGAAACAGTATGAATCATGCTATAAAACGTTTATTGACTTCATGATTTACTCAGTTCTATTGTTTCAAATAAAGACTTTTAGTTCATATCAATCATGTAACAAAGTCTTTGCAAATAATTGAAGATCAAAGTCAATTTATCAACAATTTATCATTCAGAAATCAATAATCAGTTGAAATAAGTTAATCAAGATGTTAAATGCAAACTTTGAATTTATTGCAATTACATGCAGAATGACTGAGCTAAATGACTTTCAATGATGAAATTCAATGATAATTTCAATACATTCTTGATTATCTTGATGATTTCTTTCTACTTCAATAAAGATTTTCACTCTTGAATGAGTTTCAATTCAAATATGATTGATTACAAAATGACTCATCAATGTATTGAAGTTAGAAAGATTGATGACATTATCACTCAAATGAGTGAACTTCTTATCTTCAATCATCAACAATTGAAAAAGATCAAGCAGATCATTGAAACTCAAATGAACAAGCATAAATGAGATGTCATTTATGAAGTAGATGATCAAGTTTGATTAATCTTTGAAAATATCAAAATCATTAAATCATGCAAAGATTTGAAAGACAAGCAACTCAATCTTTATTTAATCATAGTCAAAGTTGAAATCTTCTATCATCTTCAGCTATCTAGAAGCATGAAGTATATACATTCAATGTTCAGCTCAAAGTATTTATAATTTTCATCAAATGACTTTTTATCAAGATAATACTTTAAACTCTTTAAATCATTGATCATTGAAGAGAATGAAAAGCACTGAAAAGTAAATGATATATTAAACTTCAAATGATATAAAGAAAGATTACAATACAAAATCAAATAAATTGAAATAAATTATGACAATGAATGATATCATGTTGATAAAGAAAAATTCAATGACTCGAAGAAAGTTCTGAATGAATTTCATAAGCTATACTTAAATAAGTTGCACTAAATTGAAAACACAATGAATTTTTTGCTTTTATTTCTTTTCTATTCATGCAAACATGAATGTTTGAAGAAAGAAGTAATGTTACAAATATGTCTGAATCAATCAGAATTCAGATTTAACTCTAATCAATTTGATTAAAGCAAGTCATGATGCTATGTCTAGTTTAAATTTAGCGCATTTCTATTAAATTCTTCAAGTCATTCTCAGCACTTCTTCTTGTTGTTCAGCACTTTCTTCATTCATTTCTTTCATCATTCTTTTAGATAAACACATTTGATATATTACATCACATCTGTATTGAATCTAGCACAGTCTCAAGTCATTATTTATAAAAGAGTTCACACTCTTTCTTTTCTGTATTCTTAATGTCTTGTTATAGCTATCTTTAAAGAGCAATACATACATATCAGCTTCAAGCTTCTTTGATTGAATGATCTAGACATGATCTCAACATTCAGCTGCTTTCGCTGCAGTCAAAGCTTGAGCATTGACTCTATCATGTTTCTTCTTTTGACGAAGCTCAGTTCAAACTTCTTTCTTGATAGAAGATGATTTTGAAAGCATCACAGAAAGTCTCTGACTCATCTTCTGCAGCTTCTCATGTGTGACAGTCACGTTGACATGAAAGATAGACAGCTGATTGGCTAGAAGATCAATCTGCTGACGTGATAGCTTCTGATGCAGCTTCTGCAAACTGGCTGCTGCATGAAGAAATCTATTCTTATCAACATCGTGATATTTCGTTGAATTTGCATCATTCAAATTGATGAAGTCATCGTAGTATCTAGCCTGCCAGTTGCTCGATGCTATAGAAGATTCGTTCAGTCATCAGCGAGGGTGAAAAAGCGATATTGATATCGGAAATCCTTGTATGCAAGCGCGTAGAAGGTAATGCATGCAGGGAAGTTCATATTTAATGTAAATATCACAGTCACATGAACCTTCAGTGATTAGCTGAGTAGCAAGATTCTTGGCTGCTATTCATTCAGAATTGATCTTTTCTAGGGCTCAGATAGTCACATGACCCACAAGCAATTGGAATGGTAGGTAGATAGAGCGTAGGTTATTTAGGGGGAAGGTTGGCGAAGCTCGAAAGTCATACTGAATGAGCGATGTGATAAAGAGTTTATGGTGGGGAATCTACATGTATTTGTTAGCAAGCTACACCTAAATGAAGGTAGATCCCGCCTTTAGCGAAAGTGACGCTACCCGTAATGTGCGCCGTTAAGTTGCGCCCCCAAGACCTCCCGGCAATAAGCGGTCCTCGTCAAATTTTAGTGGTGGAATTTGGCGAGGACCGCTTATTGCTGGCTACAAACATCCGAGAAAAAGCTCGTTAATTATTTCCCTTTAATCCTGCCGTAGTACGTGAAATCCATCATATGTGCCGAACTCTCCAGACAAATCTATATCCGTAGCCCGGGCTACGGATACCACGTAGTTCAATCCTCCCGAGGTTCATCCAAAGCTCTGGGCCTTGGTCTTGAAAGAATCCCGAGTGTTGGATAGTAACGGAAGGTCTTACCGCTCTGCCACAAAAGGCTGATCAGTGGTGGAGATAGTATACAGCCTATCTATAAACCCACCAGGTAGCACCCACATGTGGACGGAACCACTCACTACGACAACTACTTGCTAAAAGTGGAACCTTCCAAGTCTAAGTATCGGGGCTACAACGGACCCATGGACGACGACTTTACGGTGGAAGACGATGAGGCTTTGAAGAACTTTTTGCCGTCTGGTTTTGGGAAGCAAACTAAGGAGACCGATGTTGCACGACAGATTGAGCGCAGCAAACGTCAAACCCTCAAAGACGTGGATGAGATACCTACCGCAGCCGTGAAGGACGAAGAAGGTGATGATGGCTCCGACAAAGATTCAGAGGACGATGGGTCTGAGGAAGAGGACGAATATCCCGTGTCTCATGAGCTCGTTCTTAAGACCCACGAGCGGACAATTACCACCATGACCGTTGACCCTTCCGGTTCTCGATTGATCACCGGTTCCACGGACTGCACGGTTAAGTTCCACGACTTTGCATCCATGACTCCGACTACACTACGAGCGTTCAAGTCTGTAGATCCAACAGCAACGAAGACTTCTGCAAACACAGAAACGCATCCAGTCCATCATGTCGAATTCAATCCCATCTCTCCCAGTCATGTACTCGTGGTTACTGCTACTTCGCAGGCTAAGATATTCAATCGGGATGGCGAAGAGCTGGTTGAATTTGTAAAGGGGGACATGTACCTTCGGGACATGCACAATACTAAAGGTCACATTTCCGAGATTACTACAGGAGCATGGCATCCTACGGACAAAAATCTATGTGTTACAGCCGGTACGGATAGTACGCTCCGAATATGGGACGTTGGCTCGAAAAGGTCACAGAAAGAGGTGATTGTACACAAGTCGAGGGCGGCCGGATCTGCAGGAAGAACAAGGATGACAGCTGTGGCTTGGGGCTCTCAGGTCCAGGGGGGAAACAGTCTTCTCATTGCAGCAGCGCTTGATGGTAGTCTTGTAATGTGGGGTGGGGAAGGACCATATTCAAGACCTGCTGGGGAGATAAGAGGAGCTCATAAAGCAGACACATGGACCGGAGGCCTTGACATCAGCTCTGACGGGAGGACAGTGGTCTCTAGGGGCGGCGATAACATGATCAAGCTATGGGACACAAGGAAGTTCAAACAGCCCGTCAGCAGTGTTGCACACCTATCGACGTCTGACCAGTATGCTAACACAGATATCCGATTCTCTCCAACTTCTTCGTCTATCATTACGGGGTCAGCCACGGGCCATCTTCATATCTTGAATCCAGCAACTCTCAAACCTGAGCTTGTCACCCCTGTTACCCCAGGATTTCCGCTTCTTACGGTACTGTGGCATGAGAAACTGAACCAGATTCTCACAGGCTCAGCAAACGCCGAAACCCACGTCCTCTACAACCCTAACATCTCAACCCGCGGTGCAGCAATGGTCATGTCCAAAGCACCCAAAAGACGGCACATTGACGATGACCCCAATCTTACAACAGATCTCTCCCAAGGCTTGTCGGGTGAAAGCATTGTCACACCCAACGGAGTTCTTACGGGGACGAACCAGGGTGCTGCTAGCTACGCCGCTCGTCATCCCACAATCGGTATGACAGCCTCTGGTCGTTCTCGTGATCCACGACGACCACATATACCCATGACAACCCCATTCGCCAAGAGCCAGCCTGATGAGACACACATCAAGAACAATATACCATTGAGCTCAATGCGCGACGAAGACCCACGGGAGGCACTGCTCAAGTATGCCGAGAAAGCAGAAAAAGATCCGATGTTTACCAATGCTTGGAAGCAGACCCAGCCTAAGACTATCTACGCGGAAATCAGCGATAACGACGAGGAGCCTGAGAAGAAAAAGCCAAGGCGGCTGTAAAATCATTTCACACCCGCGATTGCAGTTGCTGCGTTTCAGCAGGCGTTCAATCAAGGCTGGCAATACCTGTGCAGTGGAAGGAATCAATTTGGGGGAAAACCCGATTCAAGCTCCATGGCCATAACGAGATGTAGAATACAGAGATTGCACGCGAATTGGCTATCTGTCATTACATCCCGGGATGCTTCAGTCTAGAGAGATTCTCTCTCACATGCAGTGTGCATGTTAATCCCTTTGGTCTGGAACCAGAACGCATGTAGTTCTTGTCGGCGGTTCTGAACCGCAAAGTAAACTACCCTCTTATAACTTCCGCAGTACGATTCTTCGGATTCCAATCTCATCGTCGAGCATGGCTGACGATATTGCTAGCTCGGCAAGAAGTGTGTGTAAGTCGAAGAAGCGAGAGGTTTATGGCCGTATAAGACTAACCGACGCTTGTTGAGGTATTCTCGCATCCTACAAAGCTTCTCCTTCCTCATTTCAATATGGAGGAGTCTCAGACCGACCAAAAGTGTGTTTTCTACCGGGGATTGATCTATAAGATCTGTAAGGAAGGGCCCTTGGACATGTGAGGACTCGGCAGTTCGAGCTGGAGTTCTGTTGGTAGCCTTTACTACCAAGAAGCCTATGCGCTTCCCAAAGCCTCCTCTTCACACCCCCCATCTCTCTCCACCTCGCCATAAAGCTCTTTCTGCCTAACCACCTCCTCCTTCACTCATATACAAAATACCTCAGCAAATACCTAAGCTAGCCAACCTCTCAAGAATCTTGCTCTCATCCTCAGCCCACATACACCTCCACTCCCCACTCCCTTTCCACCTCCACCTCCACCTCCCAATCACCCGCCTCAACCCCCCAGACCCCTCACCCAAAGGCCAATAACATGGCACCGCAACCCCGCCCCTCCACCACCATCCACGCAACCCCCACCCCCTCGCACCCCCCACCCTCCATCCCGCAACAGCAGCCCACCTCCTCCCTACCCGCCATCCCACAGACCCTCCAGCAGCACCAACGCCGTCGCGTCCGTAATCGAACCATACTCTCCTCCCATGGCCATCCAACCCGCCCCAGACTCACTAATCCCATATACATCTCCTCCAGAAACCGCACCTGCGGTCCTGGTCTCTCTTCGTAACCGCTAGCATGCCGTCGCGGATGTCGACGCCGGTGACGGGGTTGGTGTCGCTGGTGGTGGGGTTGGCGGGTGGTGAGATGAGGTCTGTTTTGGGTGCGGGCGGGGTGGGCGGGGTGGTGGGGAAATGGTGGGGTTGGAGGGGTTTGGTTGGAGTTCAGGGGTGGCCGGATGGTGTCGTGGTTGAGTGCGGGCTGGGTGGGTGAAATGATTTACTTCCTATGGGGGGGGAATTGGGTAGGTAAGTGGGAATTGAAGGTTTGGGACTCGGAGGATGTGTCTGAGGGGGGGATGTGCCCGAGGGCGGAGATGAGGTGTTCAGAGGTCCTAGTGTGCTGGACAGATGGTGCGTGGCATTTGACAGTTTCGCGGTTCGGTCTCCAAACGGGGCGTGGGTTCTGGAGAAGGTCGATTGATTGGTTAGTTAGTTGCGTGTATATGTAGAATTCAGACTGCGGGTTGTGGGTGGTCAATAAGAGATGAAAGGGGAGGTAAGCAAAGGTTTGATGGATCGAGACAGGAGTAATAGGAACAAGAGAGCATTGAGAAGATCTAGTGATTTAAGATTGTTGTAAGAGAGAATTCAATTATGATACTCGCATGGGACATTCAAAGCAGCGATTGTTCAAAAGGGTAGAGAGAATTAATAGGGAGCAGGAGAATTTGGAAGGGCAGAAAAGAAGAAAGCTGCCGTCAATTTAATCTTGACATCCATCTGTGGGGGGACAAAAGTCATAGAACAGCAAGCGGCAAGCATATCTGCGGTCAAGGTTTCCCTAGTAACCCAAAAAATAGCATTACTTTGATTCATATTCCATGAGCTTACAATTCAATTTATCTGGGTAGCTGTTTGCGTCGTCTGAACATCAATATGTCCTATCTATTTTAGTCAATAGAATTGTATACAAAGATGCTGACTCGAGCCGAATATATATTAATTATACTTGTAATGTCCTCTCCTGCTCGGAACTTCGTCTCGCCAGCTCGATCAGTCGAATCACTGCACTGGCGCTCTCTGGTTTGACCGGAACCTCACCCCGCCCTGCCAATGCCTTGGCAAATCCGCTATAGAATGTGCTGTAAGTCAAGGGTTCGTTCAGTTGGCGTACCTCTCTCGATGGCTGGCCATCTTTGATTGTCGTCAAGAAACCGTGGCTTTTGCCTTTTTCGATCCCAAATCCCGTGTCTCCAGGTTTCTTTCCTGCCTTGAGGTGATCTTCTTGAATATCCATATGGTACTTCATGAAGCTTCCCTTCTCTCCTCTTACCCAATACCGCAACTGCTCGACTTCTGGGCTGACAACAGTTGCTTTTATGGTCGCGACCATGCCGTTATAATGCATAAGTACGGTACATGAATCCTCGTAGCCGCCTGGGTTATTTGCCCTATGGGACCCAACAAATCCTGTTATTCGGGATGGCATTCCGAATAGCACGACCACCTGGTCTATGAGATGCGTACCCAAATCGTAGATGGCTCCTCCACCGGGTAGTGCTTTTGTCTTCCATCCACCAGTTGGTGGGACTTCTGGTCTATGGCGATCGAAGTGTGTTTCGAAATCTACAATCCTGCCTAGAGTGTCTTTCTTATAAAGTTCAGAGACTGTCAGGAAATCCGAGTCCCACCGGCGGTCTGAAAGATCGTCAGCAAATGTCAGTCCACGGGTACCGGATAGGTTTACTTTGGTAAACAGTTAGAAGACGCTGGTGTTTCTTGGCAATGGCAATCAACTCATCACATTCTTTTGAGGTTGGCGCGAACGGCTTTTCAACGATGACTAGACACTTGGGTCAGGGGCCTAGCTATCATGGACCAAGGGAAGGACGTAATACCATGTTTGCCATGCTCCAATGCCATCTTAGTCAACTCAAAATGGGCTTGTGGTGTAGTTGTCACAACTATAACTTCAATCGCAGGATCTTTCACCATCTCTTCAGTCGATCTGAAGCTCGTGATCCCCGGATGGTCCTTTTCAGCGTCATCGTCGGCCTTAGGGTTCCTCTGGACAACCGCATAGAGCTTGAACTCTGGAACGACTGTTATGAGAGGTATATGGAAGACTTTAGCAGACATGCCGTAACCGATGACGGCGGTGTTGTGTTGTTTGGCCATCTCCATTTTCTCCGTGAGCTTGAGGTTCCGTATTTCCAAGACTATATCAGCCAAAGTCCTTGCAGTAGGAGAGGAGATGAGAGAATCCTGGTGAGGAGAGTATGATAGCAGAGGGTTGTTCCATTCTGTTGATTGACGGGCCCCACTCACCAACGTTGAAGAAATTTAGTTGTTCAAAGGACGAGGAGGAGCGGGACAAGTAGAATATAGAATAGCAGTATCTAATCTACCTAGGCAACGCGTAGTGTCTAGTACGGAAACCGAGAAAACCCAACCCCTTGGTGTCTTGGACTCCTTATCTCCCACTCACCAGAGCAGGCTCGTTCGCACAGCCCGGTTGAGGTGGCCTCGAAGCGAGAGTCGTTCCTACCACGGGATCGAAGGGAGGCGGTAAAAAAGCCAGGGTCAATAATGGTAAGCAATTGAATCACTGAACGGAGAATAGTACCAGAAAGACCCCCGAAATTCCTGAAGAGAATGCTTGGATTACTGGACGCCGTAAGAGTTAGAAATGAACATAGACCCGATTCGTCATAAGCACTTGTTTTTACTCAGTCGAGCAGACCTGGCGAATCATGACTGGGTGCGGTTGATTGAGCAGAGGAAACGCAACATAAGAGAGTCAACTTTGGATAAACATGCTGTGAGCGACATACTACTCTGCGACGAATTCCGGAAACTTGAGGTTGAGAAGGACCAACTTCCCCCAATGGTTTCATCTACTTGGACTACTTTTGGCGTCCTGTCGCATCAATCAATAAAGAATCGTGGACAACCAGATTATTGTCGAATACAGTGACCGCCTTCAGAGGATTGTTGATCCTCAGTAGTGTGGATTGATTGGAGGTGGTGCGCCCTCCTCCAAGCCTTCAATCACGCTATTGAAGCCACTGAACGGACGGTCTTTACAAATCGTACCTTCGATGGAATTTTTCCTTGAGCACTCCGGAGGAACAACCAGTCAACCACCGATTATGATCTCGAACGAAGCAAGCTTACTAAAAATTAGTGCGCATCTACTCACGTTACTGGTGTTGTATTCGATCCTACCATTAGAGACTCAATTCATAGGCATTGTTGCAAAGAAGCATGGCATTGGCCGCTTTAGGCACTCGGGAAGCGGCAAGACAGCGGCAAGGGAGCGGCAAGGCAACAACGCTGTGGGCACTGCTCTGGTCCTCTACCTTTCGGCCACACTGCTGACATCCTCGTCAGTGCCATAAATATCAGCCAAGGCTACTGCCCATGGCGCTTCCCCATCCCGACGATAGTGGAGGGTACTGCCAGCTAACTGATGGAGTGGAACAGGGCTCCCGAACGACGTCTGTCGAGTCCCGTGGTGATTACAGGCGTCGTTAAAGGATCTTAGGGTTACATCACGAAACATCACTTGTGCCTCGACGGAGGGGAAGCCGGTCGATCTCCTTCCTTTTCGAGAGTGTACTCTGCATTAGTCCCCTGGCTGTGCCCCATATACTCTTTTGGCTGATAAGAATGGGTCTCTTAGAAGAACTGGCTTTCGTGGACGCTGACGAGGACCACGACACGATTTCACTGCATCACTGGGGACTTGGAATCGGCTCTTTCTTCTCCACTGTTCTATAGCCGTCTGTAGACCGAACTTTTCCTTTAATTGTTGACTTCGCTGAAGGGTTTTTGTTGTCACACTTGAACGCACCATGCCTAAAAATCAGTCTGAGAAGGTCGCCCTCCATAACTACGATATTGATCGGGTACCAAACATAGAGTCGGCCAAAGCTTGCCCTGAATCGCTACAAATCATATTCAAAGTGGTATATAATTCGAAGACCCTACAGATAGCCCACTTCGGGTCCGGTCCTGACAGGGAAGATCGTCGAGGTGTTTTTGACACTGACGCTGCTCATGACTATGATGTGCGGCTAATGAAACGAGCCTCTGACTTGATGATTTGCTGTTGTGACCCATCCATGATTCAATCGTCAGAGGCCGAGTGGATGAGCGACCTTTCAAGGCTCGTATTCCTCCCATTTAGACGCAAGGAGGAAGAGCAGCTTGATATAAAGCGTCCATTCCATCATTGGTATTCCACAGTGCCTTTCCAGTCGACAAAGCTAATGAGGTCCAAGTCTTGCCTGCCGGCGTAACTTTCCACCTGGGAGCCGTCCAATAATCAATACTTTGTACACAGATAGATCCCGGGCAAATCTAGCACCTAAGCCTCAACGTGGAGAATCACTGCGTCCCGATTTTGAGCTCTGGTATTGAGTCCAAATCCATACGGTCTTAAGAACCTTCCACTAAGCATAATTATTCAGTGAATCTGGAGACCAGCATTGCAATCTACCAAACCTTGACATAGCCAATCAACTCTCGTACAACGATGATGACGGTCACGTGGCGGGTGGAAGTAGCTACCAAATCCCAGACGCTACCCTTGGTCTTTGCACTTATATTCTGAGCCAAGCCCCTTGGACCCAAAGAGAGGATTTGATAAACAATGACAGGGTCAAGCTTTTTGACAATGTAGCATTAGCGGAGACTCTCAAACATTTTGAACTTCAAGGTCCTTATAGGAATGTCTCATCAAATCCCTTTATTCCTATGTTCGGCTTCGGGTTGTGGGAGGCGAAAAAGTCAGACGCAGGAAATCATACCACGACATTCCGTCAGTCTGCCAGAAAAGTGGCGACCTTGCTACGTTGGCAGCGCAAGATCTTCGAGACAGCAAGATGTGAAGATTGTTGTCCGTTCGTCTGGTTTTTCTCCAGTGTGGGACCAGACTGGGAAATATGGGGGTGCTACGAAACAAAGAAACCCCGTAATGAAGGCTATCAATATGTAGGTGTCGTATCCACCCTACACTCGCATGGCTGATCAGATGAAAGCCTATGGTCCCGCTTTGGCGCGGATGCTCAGAAGATGCAGACAGCGCCTTGCAGCTTCTCTATATTGTTGACATCATCAAATTCTGGGCTGAATACACCTACAAACCGACTATTGGTGCTTGTTTGAGTCGTTTACAGGCCATCAAGGCTAATGCACTTCCGGTGCGGCTGGAGGATACTCTATGGAAATCGCAAATCGCAATAAATGTGGCAAATACGCCGTGGTTCTTCCATCAATGGAGGTCACATGAGGCGAGCTCTGCTTGTCGATCTTCTAATGACAACCTGGACATTCCTCTAGCTGATAGCCCCTTCGGCCATCGTTCGAGCGATCAATCTCGTTCGTGCGGGCCTAGGCAGTCTTCACGGCGAAGGAATCAACGAAATACGACTCCAATTGGTGAGCACTATATTATCCCTGAGATCGAAAGCTACAACTGGATTCTGGATAGAGACCCTGGTGAAGGCGACCTGCTATTGATTCGTATCAATGGTGATGGGAAAAGGCAACGTCCTGTTGTTTTCTTCAAGCTGGCCCGTGGAAGTTCCGCGTGGAATGACCGCAAAATCATCTCTATTCTTGCAGATGAAAAGCAGCGACATAACTCGGATGTTCTGCCAAGATTTAAGGTGGATAAGAAGGGCCGCGATTATCTCTGGAACTGTTGTGCGGCAGAGTACCGCCATATTAGAAGCGATACTCAGTTTTGTGTAATCTTACCCCTAAAATTGGAAGACTACGAACGACAGCGCCTGAAGCCAGATGAGAGTCAGCTCTTTGAGCCTCTGGAAACTTTGCTGGGTATCCCAGTCCTCCTTGCCGAGATTGATCGTGCATACGAACAATGGTGCTCTTGTAACTGTCCTTGGAATGATTACAGCCCTGACATGATTCAATGTAGTAATGCTAAGTGTAACCTCGGATGGTATCATATGAAGTGTGTGGGCCTTGACGAAGATGATGATTTAGAACATTGGCTGTGCGATACGTGTTGCGATATCCCCGACCACGAACAAACAGTTATAAACTCTAGAGAGTACGACGACACCGTCGAGGCCAGTTCTTACCGAGTGCAACGTACGAGAACTCTTCGTCGTGCCTGGAACAAGCATGCTTGGCCAAAAGCAGACGAAGTTCTTCGCAAATACCAAAAGGTCGCTCTAAATCTAGACTTAGTCAAGAGCTTTGCACTTCCTATACATCGGGCGGGCGTAGAAAGAGATTCGGCACCCCCAAGATACTGGGCTCTGTCTAAACACAAACCTCGAAAGCTTATCATGGCCAGTTCTCGTGCACAACAGCTTGTCTACCATCGAAAAGTTGCAGATGAGGATGACGAAGATAGCCCCGGTGGCTCAGGCGAAAACGAGATCTTCTCTGATGATGAGGCCGTAGATGGCATTGACGATGCTCTCGATAATATGAACATTGGCCGGCGTGGCCGTGGCTGACGGATGACCTGACATATAAGATATAGCCGTACTATAAGAGGTTTTGGATACGAGATGTGGTTCTGGTTGACTCGTTTCTAAGATAACCTGTTTACTGGTTAATAAACAATATTTTGTGAATTGGGAAGATCCTCCTGAATAGTAGAAGACATGTCCTGTTTCTACATATTTCTTTAAGGCACAGAATATGGCTTAATCATAGGAATCATAAGTTACCACTGGCTAAAGCGACGCGGTATTGATGCTTTATCCCTCATTCTACTCGTCGGTTCGTTACCGGATCTGACTATAAGATGGTCCAAGGTGCTTGCATATAAAAGGTGGTTTCAAACAGTCTGAATCCAGCATCCTTCACACAAAACTACTGTCCTACATACCAAACAGGTAATGCGGTATAAAAACGCCAGTGGGATATTGACACTACAGATAGGTCGCTCCGCGAAAGCCGGATTATCCAAAGGGACATCATGCGTCCCGACATGGCGGAACCAGCTCCTTCCTACATGCTCCACGCCACCAAGTCCCTCCCTCATGCTCCTAATGAAAGCGCTATACTCTCCTCCAAGGACGAGAACGGCTGCCTGTGAAACCGCAGGTTGAAACATGTCATTCACGTGGACAAAGTACTGGATATGTCCCGAGCTGAAGCTCACTCAATGCCGGTTTTGGTTCTTAATAAAAACCACAGTCAGGGTTAGTTGGTGAGTACGAAGGAAGATCAAGAGATCGGAATAGAGCGAAAGAAGATGTGGAGGGAGCCTGATAGGGGCGAGTTTTCTGGTTAGGTATTTAGCACAGAATGATATTTACTTTGTATTAGTTAATATACACTTTTAAAGTGACTTTCACTCTTTGTTCTATTAAAGTTCGTCTTTCAAACCTTTAAAAATAATTGAATTAAAATGCTTTCTACTAGTTCACACAGATAAAAAAATAACGCTTGATAATGTTTTTTTATCAAGCTATCTGCATCACAATACAGCAGTCTGAACACTTGCCTGACCCTGCTTGAAATCTTTTGACACTGAAAACTTCAGATATACGGATACGAGCTTGAATATCACAGACGAGCATAACTCAAGCGGCCGGTACGTGCAAGAAGGCCTTCGAGGTGGAGTATGCAAAGTATATCCGAAAAGAAAAGTTAGGAAGACATATGTGGTGGAGACCCGACTGAGGGCATCCAAAAGAGACACGAACCCAAAATACCCCTTATCAAAAACAAGCTCCAAGATTGTTTGAGGGTGCTAGGAGACGGGGCCCGAGGTGAAACACATGAGTTTTCAATAGCTGTGCGTGATGCAGAAAGCTGTTGCATTTAAGGGGAATGGGAAAAAGCGACTGGCCGACGATGACATCCGAGCAATATCATGGTTGGCATGACGAACCGACAGCCTCCAAAAAAAAAAGGACTTTATCCTCCACCAACTACCTACAACGGCTGGCCTTGTTGTTATCAAGTCCTACGAATCCACAGATTAACCCGTCCGGATAGGCTAGTGACCCAATCTATCAGTGTGTACTGAAGGAGGGTCGTAGAACATGCGCTCATAGCAAGCTCGTAAGCCATGGTAATTCGGTAAGTAAGCTGTGAGTCTAGGTTTTTTCTTTCCTTTTCTAGAAAACGGTTACATTGAGCTAGTGTCAGTGATCGTTGTCGTTATCTCACATACAAGGTGTGTTAAAGAGGCATGGTGCCAGCCAAATCGACAGTGCTCTCAATGATCTCGGTACGATCATATTCGCGGCATGAAATCAGGTTCAAGCTAGGTAGCCAGAACAAGACTTTTCTCCCGTTGACGAGCATTTAAATGGGAAGACGCTCGCGTACGAGATGAAGTGGTCTCTGACATAAGCTCGGTTTGTCGCTCTATATACGCAGCACATTCCCAGTACATGCAGTCGCACCGCCAAAGACCTTCACCCTCGGCTCGATATCGGCGAATTGCTTCTCCGCCCCACCGCGAGGCGGACCATCGGCTGTACCAAAGACGAGCTGAGCGCGCAGAACCCAGTTGGACGGCAGACCCCACTCCGCGTTGACGCTATCACCGAGATATTTCTGGTAGTGTTGCAGATTGCAGCCGAGGCCTTCGGCGCAGAATGCCGTCCAGACTGCAACACAGTAAGTCGACGAATAATGCGGAGAGTACAAAAGAGAGAAAACAGGAGAGGGATCTGGTAGCCGCACTTACTAATGTATTGAGCCATGCAGTTAGAGTGCTCGACCCATTCCGGGAAGTTCTTGATCAAGTTGCCCAGCATGGGTGGCATGTTGTTGACGGCCTCGGAGTCATCGAAGAAAAGGACCTGCCGTGGGTGTTTAGCATAGCTCGCTGCAAATTACACATAGCACGGGTTCATTTGCCCTACCGTGCCGTACGACTTCTTGTAGGCCTTCAAATTGGGGACGAAGCGGGAGCTGAAGAGTTCCGGAGGAGTAGCCTTGCTACTGTGCTCGTACGCCATGTCCCATAGCTTCTCGTGGTCTTGCCGCAGCATGACGACGGCCCGGGCTGACTGGAGGTGGAAAGGACTGGGAGTGTGAAGAAGGGAGTGCTTAACGAGCTCGACCACGCGGGCGTCGGGAATAGTGGCTTCTTTCTTCAGGTCGAGGGTGGAGCGGCGGATGACGGTGGCCTCAAGGAAGGCGAGTTTGGACGTCATGTTAAAACTAGGTCGACCAATTCAGACTGGGTTGGTAATGCTGTTGGATGAGAATAGAGTAATTTCAAATTGACTAAGCTGATGATAAAAATGAAATCTGTTGCTGTGAATTGAAAAAGAGAGGGCAACCTCGACTTATATGATATATAATCCCCCGAGACCGAAGGAATGCCCTGAAGCGAGGAACGAGAACCATGGTGCTGAAGGATTCTAAAGTGATCTAGTATTCCATTCTCAAGGAGTTCGGGTTGATTACGCAGAAGGGCTTAGATTGAACATTACCCGACGTCTTAATCCCGTGATCAAACAGCACGTGATTAGGGTCTGATCACGCCAACCCTGGTCGAATGCAGTCGGCCCAGGGCCAGTGCGACGAGGCGTGTTCTAGAAATTCGCCTTCTATTGATGCAGCCGAATCCAAATTCCTTGACAGAAGCCCCTTGATTTTTCCATATGAAACAACCTTAGAGACGCAGCACACGATAGACAATACCAAGGATATCAACTTTCTTACTAAAAAACGCAATAGTGTCAAACCAGGATGGTGATAGTGGAAAGTGAACGACTTCTTCGAGAAGAGCTTCGCAAGCGGAGTACAAATTCATTTAAGAAAATAAATGAGCTGGCGTGGATGAGAGACTTCAACATATACATTCCTCAGGTAGCTTTCCGACATGATGACAGATATCATACGTATAAAACAACAGAGTCGAACTGACCTCCTCCCGAAAGAGGAATTGTAGGTTACCCCTGATCCATTATTCAGACCATTACTGAGATGACAGGGGAAACACGAACATCAGTGCTACAGACGTCGTGCCGTTTTCCCAATTAGGGTGAACCTCAGAGGATGCGTAAAGCGAAATAGCCAGATAAAGGCCTAGTCGAGTTCGGGTTTTTCACGGAGAAAAGGCATGATGTAAGTCGCGCCCTCGCTGGCCGGCGTGCCTTGACTGTAGCCAGAAGGAGTCATTACTGCGAGGAGGCTTGAAAGGCATGAAACTTCCAACGATGATGTGGCTAGGCATACCTACCTTAGTTGTTGGAATTAAAGAACTTCCGCCTCGTAGGGCTGAGGCCCGCTACTGTAGTGGAGTTATGCGCCCTAGGTACTGCTGGAAAGCCTTCTAGGATAGGCAGCCTCCAAGCAACATACAACAGTATCACGATACAGCAGCCTGAACGCTTGCTTGTGATATTCTTTTCCACTGGAAACTTTAGGTGGCAGCGAATGTCATCATCCATATGCCTCTGAGCGCTATTCGCCCCAGCGTCGTACATCTAGCTATTTTTCAGGATTCTTGGTCTGGATTGATAGACTCGCTAGGCCGTGCAAAGAATACGACCATCTCCCAGATCAAAGGGAATGGAATTCTAGCGTAACCCAAAACTTGGCTGCATAAGACGCGTCTATGCTCTTCGATTCCGCACTCGGATAACTCCCAGGTGCTTCCGGTAAGTCAAGACCTGTCTTCTACCATTGTTGAGAGGTTTTAGGACTGTGGGTGAACTGTCTACTCTCAGTTTTATTTGTCTTCCCCTACGCATCGGGTTATTTCTACGCCATCCTGGTAATTGTTAGCAATTCACGTGGTCTTTGACAATTCGCCTCTAGACTTACTGGATCCCCCGTTGGTTCGAAGCTATTGACCAGTTTACTTTCGTATACGAGATTCGGATTGCCTTTTACTTCCGTGCTTAGGTGCTCATCTCCTTCTTGTGCTTGATATTGGTTTTTGGTTCGATCGGCAAAACCATCACCCCCTCCATTTGTTTCCTCTGAGTCGTATTTTCGTCGCTTGTCCTGCACCCGGCTCCGAACATACTCCAGGTATGGAGGATTCCCTGGCTTGATAACGTTGTCCGCCGCTAAAACCGTTCCAGGTGTGACAAGCCCAAGATGTTCGCAAAGCTTCAGATCTGTAGTATATGCGGGCTTGTAGTGATCGAGGAACATTAGGTCGATATGGTCGATCGTTCCTTCTTTGTGTAGCCTTTTGATCGACTCGGCGCTAGATCCAACAACCACCTTGACAACATCACTCAAGCCAGCCAAATCTATTAAAGACATGATCACAGCCGCGAATTCAGGGTTCCTCTCCAGGCTGAAGTACCTTTTCCCTCCGGCCTCACGAACCGCATTGCCAAATAACAAAGCAGAGTACCCGATATAGCCTCCGAGCTCAACCATAACCTGCGGTTTCGCCTCTGCAATCAAGTTCGCCACGATCTTGCCCTTGTCGTCTCCAACATTCATGAGGTATTTCTTACTCCGACCGTATTCGTCGACGGCTTGCAGGACACGACTTGGAGAGCCGCGGATTTGGTCAATCGACGGATGGCTGTATACGAAGTGAAGCAGCTCTATCTCTCGGCCGTCGTCGAACTAAAATACCGATTAGCACACATACGCGGGCCGACAAGGTGTACCGACAAATGCTTTGCCCTCTTCCTCTTGGGGAACATAGGCCTTGCTATCGTCGAACTTGGTGTGTTCGCTGTGTGACATTGTTGATCCGGGCATTCCTATAGCCTGATGCTATAGCCTGCTGATATTCAGTGTTTCTATATATCGTCTTCCTACAATAATAATTATTCAGCTACCGTGAAGATTGCTTCTGCTGCAGCTTGTCTTGGTTCAGCAGAGCTTCCATGATTTAACCATGACACAAAGGTAGGCAGTTGTCACATGCGAGTCAACTTACAAGATCCTATAGAGAAAGGCCTACCTAACCCAAGATCGTTGGGGGGGAATGCAATTCTCAGTTCTGCCCCACGACCCCCTCGATAATTACTTTGTATTTACACTGTTACACACCGTACGTAGCCTATCTTGACGGAGTACTACGGAGGGAAGTACCGGGTAGCCTTAGTGGGCTACCTAGAAGCCGATCCACTCCAATGCCTCAATTGCCGCGAAGTGCCAAGGCGCCACGCAACCACGGTAATCCATCTGACCATCTTTGCTTTAAGTGACTTAGAGCTCTTTGTCCACCGCGGTTCTGTACGTTGAGGTCATTACTTCCTTTACTACCTACCTACTACTGTCGCGACAGGTTACGCAAAGTAGGTAGGCTAGAAATCACCGCATATGCATGCTTGACATACGTTACCCAGCTGAACGCCAATATGGCACCAGTATTCGACAATCAAATCAAATCAAATCAGCGCAGTCCTCTCCACACTCAACCCCTTGCGCCCTTTTCCGTAGCCGGCATGGCTTCTAACTCTATCTATCCGAGATCTGACGCTGTATAGATCTGTGGGGCGTTACCTAGGTAAGCGAAAACATTTTGCTAGTGGATCATGATGTCAATGTACAACCACAAACTATCTGCTAGGTACATGATATCGACTCCAACCAGTGTTCCACTACCGACAATGAGTGGAGCAACCTTCGTCGGGCGAATGTACTAACCCACCAATGGAAAAAGAAAAGTGCTCTTCTTGATTGGGGTGCCTACCACTGTTGCCAGGGGTTGGGGGAGGCCATGAGTTCATTGAGCATCATTTCGTGTACGCCATCCACCCTGGTCACCGCGAGCTAAGGCTGATTGAGCGAAATCTGTCGGATCCTCGAATTCTCCTGCTCTGGGCCGGTCCTTGTGAGAGTACGGAAGATGACAGTGGAGCCGGAGGCGAATCCTCGTCTTACTGGCGTTTCCTATTGAAACTCACAATCGATTTGAGTTAATAGGAGCATTTTCGTGCTAGGAGCGTGGGCCATGATTACTTCATTACAACGAATCAAGGATACCCGTGGCCTTTGATCCTTTGCTTCTTAATGGCTATCTTTCCCACATGTTAGGTTCTTAACTGTCTCTTCAACAACCTCGATTTTTCTTTGACCGAGCACATAGTATTCAACAAGAGAACATTTCAACATGTCGGACTTTACAGCATCTGTTCTAGAGACTAAGAATGGTTTCCATGTCGATGGCTACGAGAAGATCTCTTACGACTTCACGTTTCTCGACGGAGTGTTCAACCCGGAAAACCGCCAATTGGCAGAATGTTATCAGCGTTGGGGCCGTGTATTAGCCGTCACTGACATGAATGTCTACAACGTCTACGGCGATCAGATCGAGAAATACTTCAAGCACTACAACCTTGAGCTTAAAGTTCACAAGACCAAAATTGGAGAGAAGGCGAAAACCATTCCGACATTCTTGAGCATTGTGGACTCGATGACCGAGTTTGGTATCTACCGGAAGGTACCTGATACTGCCTTCGTGCCCGTGGGGATTGAGTCACTAATGCGGAGTAGGAGCCAGTTCTGGTTGTTGGAGGTGGCCTTGTAACCGACGTTGCTGGGTAAAATTCGCCATTGCCAGAGATGATATCAAGGCACTCTCCCATCAATCTCCTAGGAGTTGTCATCCACTAGAGACCATGTGCTGACCCTTGTCACTATGCAGTTTCGCTTGTGCGGCGTACCGCAGGAACACCAACTTCATCCGGGTCCCGACCACTGTCATTGGTCTAATAGACGCTTCGGTGTCGATCAAGGTCGCCGTCAACTATGGCAACTATAAGAACCGCCTTGGTGCCTACCATGCACCAATGCACACCTTCCTCGACTTCACTTTCCTACGAACCCTACCTACGGCGCAGATCCGAAACGGTTTTGCGGAGTTGATCAAGATCTCGACCTGCTCGCATCTAGATACTTTCAACTTATTGGACAAGTACTGCGAGCAACTTATCGCGACTGGTTTCGGAAGGACCGATGGTGCTCCGGAAGAAGTCCGCGAGGCTGCGGATAAGATCAACAAAGAAGGGATTCATGAGATGCTGAAACTTGAAACTCCGAATCTGCATGAGATCGGATTAGACAGAGTCATTGCATACGGTCACACGTAAGGAAAATACATATCAATCTTTGACACACTCGCTGACTTCATCATAGATGGTCGCCTTTGCACGAGCTAGTACCTGAGACGCCCCTACGCCACGGTCATGCTATATCTATAGATATGGCTTACTCGGCCACGCTAGCAAATTCGAGAGGACTCATCAGCGACGCCGAACATCGCCGACTTCTCAATCTCTTTTCGCGCGCTGGTCTCTCAATGGATCATCACATGTTCGACGAGGACATCCTTGATAAGGGCACCGCAGCCATCCTCAAAACTAGAGACGGCAAGCTTCGCGCAGCTGTACCAAACCCAATTGGGTCCTGCACATTCATCAACGACATTGAGGTGAAGGAGCTTAACACGGCTTTGCGGAGACACAAGGAACTCATGAAAGAATATCCTCGCAATGGAGAGGGCATTGAGGCCTACGTTGATGCCAGCGATACTGGATACACAGATAATCTCAAAACCGAGGCAGATGCCATCGAGACAGCGGCCGAAGCAGCTGGAAGTTTGAATGGAAACGGCCATATTCATGGTGGAATCGTTACCAATGGCCACACCAATGGACATGCCAACGGCCATGTCAACGGCCATGTCAACGGCGTCAATGGTATCAAGGGAAAGCTTTCCAATGGCCATGCAAATGGGCTTACCAACGGTGCGAATGGATTCACTAACGGTGCCCGTGCATAAAATCGGTGTGAACTATTAGACGGGTGGTGGTTGATGATAAAGTAAGGCGCTTATGACGGAGGGTTACTTAGGAGCCAAAAGTTTCGTTTTTGGTAGTACTTAGATAGTCATTTTCTAACCATTCATCAAGTAATCCCGCCACTTCACAACAACGTTCCTGTATGATTAGTTGCGATATCTTCTCCGTGAATGAAGTGAGGTTAGAGTGAAGTACCTTAGGTAGGAGGTACTACCAATACAGCCGCCGAAATGACGTACCTCTACCAAACATCCAGCCATGAAAACATAATAGGTAGTGAGAAGAAACACAAGCTGCAACTCACCGAATAGTCACAATAAAACATCTCTTCCAGGTAGTCATTACATATTTGCAGTAGGTCATGATGAATTGCAACAACTTCAACTGACCATTGGCCGGCGGCATTGACGATCCACAATCCCGGTCAGGCTCCGCTTCTCGCCATGCTCGACGGACATTCCTCCTGGCGACTCCACTTCGCCCAGAATGCCTTTCTCATCCTCCTTAGCCTCTTCTTCTTACCAATCGACACCTTCATCCTTTTTTACAGCTATGCCTTACAGGCACTCATCACGCCGTATGCGACACGAAGGCGCGTCATGCGCAGCTCAACAAGCTTCCGCCCAAAAACCATACTTGTTACTGGTGTGGGAATGGCGAAAGGCCTAGCACTGGCGAGAATTTTTTATGAAGCGGGACATGATGTTATCGGAGCGGATTTTGAACCGTACGGTGTACCGGTTAATGGCAGGTTCTCCAAGGCACTGAAGAAGTTCTATGCATTACCAAAGCCCAACGATGAGGACGGCTCGGCCTACTACGTACAAGATCTACTGAGGATAGTGAGAAGGGAGAAGGTAGACCTTTGGGTCAGCTGCTCTGGTGTGGCCTCGGCCGTGGAAGACGGGCAAGCAAAAGAGGTTGTCGAAAGGAAAACCCAGTGCAAAGCTATCCAATTCGATGTGAAGACTACTGCTATGCTACACGAGAAGAACACCTTCATTCAACAGACAAAGAGCCTTGGCCTTCCGACGCCTGAAACCTATGACGTCACGTCAAGAGCTGCAGTTCACAAGGTGCTGCATGGAACGAAGAAGAAGAAATACATCATGAAGAGTGTGGGAGTGGATGATGCGAGTAGAGGAGACATGACGATTCTGCCAAGACGGACTGTCAGCGAGACCTATAACCATGTCTCCAACATCGCGATCTCCAGCGAGAAGCCATGGGTGCTGCAGCAATACATCCAAGGGAAGGAATATTGCACACACGCTCTTGTGGTGAACGGGGAGGTCAAAGTATTTGTCGCCTGTCCTTCGTTGGAGCTACTGATGCATTACGAATCGCTTTCTCCAGAGTCCGCTCTCAGCAAAGCTATGCTCAAGTTCACCGAGGAATTTGTGTTTAGAACTGGAGGAGACATGACGGGGCATCTATCATTTGACTTCTTGGCTGAGGAAAATGCGACCGAAAAAGGGGTAGAGACGGTCCTTCAACCGATCGAATGCAACCCCAGAGCGCACACGGCAGTCGTCCTGTTTAACGGGCAAAGCGTTGAGATAGCGGAGGCCTACATGAGCGCCGTAAAGTCAAAGCTTCACGTAAACGGCAATGGAGTGTCTCACAAGCACCAGATTGTCTCTCCAACGAAGCCGCCGAAGTACTACTGGGTTGGCCATGACCTGGTCACTTCGGTCCTTCTGCCGCTGATTCTGGTATTGCTGGGTAAGATGAAGGTCATGGAATACGCTCGCAGCTGCTCTACTTTCCTACAGCATCTCTTACTCTGGAAGGAGGGAACGTACGAGGTGTGGGACCCCTTGCCTTGGTGGTGGCTTTACCATGTCTACTGGCCTGGACAGTTTCTAGCCTGTATACTGCAACGGAGGAAATGGAGTCGAATCAATGTCAGTACGACGAAGATGTTTGAATGTTGATGGTGTAGTGGTATCAGCCTCCATACTTAGAAGAACGTTCAAAGATAAAGTCCCACCGAGCTATCTGCTGTGGTATGTCCTTTCTTGGACTTAACGGAGTTATCGCCATTTCAGATTGGCGTAAACCCCTTGGACGTTCATTCCTGCCTCTCATCCGCTCGGGTGCCTCGGGTGCCCTGACCCGGGGGCGATAATGTAAAGGATCTCCTGCACATGTGGATGTATGTATACCTTGATGTTGTCTCGATGTCTCAGCATCCAGAGTCACTCTACACTAAGGTAGGTGATAATAGATATGTAACAACGTGAACAGCTGGTGGAAATTCTCCGGTGTCCTGGAACGTTTCATGCATCCATGACGGACTCGGGCCTTTTCTGTGCATTATTGCGGGAAATTCCGATAAGGCTGATGGTTAGCTTCGCTGTTCGAAAAAAACCGAGGCCGCGACCCCTCCACCTCACGTCCTCTCCCATTTCCCGTTTGCGGACGCAGGATTATTAAGAATTAAGATGTTGTTCGTCCACCAGTCCAGCTCATCCAACAGGATCCTGCCTTTCGAGGCAAATAGTGGTCCTTTAGCATTCATACCGTTTTCGCGCTCTAGCTCTTGCGGTAGTCACCCGGCTGGAGGAACGTAAAGGTATAAGTGCGAAGGCCGACTGCCATCCACTACCCGTTATCTATATAAAAGACCACCGATGAGCCTCTCCTTCAGACATCAATTGCTGGATTTTCTCAATAAACGTCGTCTTGCCGTCAACTGATTTCCCCCGAACACGCTATGGAAGTACTAATACTGGCCAGGCAGGTAAGTAATGCTCAGATGCCAATCACAACGACTTGATCGCTGACGGTCTTTCCTAGGCCGCAAACCATGGCCCACCACAAACTGGTCCGGGACCATATGCTCCAACGACAGCCAGTCTTGGCGGCGTACCTACTGTCTGCGTCGACGTCCCGATCATCGCTGTCTTTTTGGTCCTGTTCCTGCTTGGTGCCGTCGTAAACATGACGATCCTCCAAGTCAACAAAAGGCGAGGGCACAAATTTCTAATGTCAGGAATGATGTTCGGCTTCTGTATGGCTAGAATAACCACCTGCGTTTTGAGGATAGTGTGGGCAAAACATCCACGAAACATACGACTAGCCATTGCCGCGCAGATCTTCGTCGCCCTCGGTGTCATTCTTCTGTTCGTAATCAACCTAATTTTCGTCCAGAGGATAACGAGAGCTTCTCACCCCAACAGCGGCTGGCATCCAATCTTTTCCCGCAGCTTCTTCGTTATCTATGTTCTCATCGTCGTCAGTGTTCCGATGCTCGTTACTGCTACCGTGCAGAGTTCCTATACACTCAATCTCAACACCAAGCGAATTGATCGAGACATCCAGCTTTACGGCCAAACGCTGTTTGCGATTGTGGCCTTCTTGCCAATTCCGCTGGTCATTGTCAACTTTTTAATACCACGCAAGACCCGTGTAGAGAAATTTGGCAGTGGTCGCTGGCGATCAAAGATTAATATTTTGCTCGCCGCCTCTGTTCTGCTTTGTCTCGGAGCGAGCTTTCGCGTGGGCACAAACTACAAAACCCCCCGGCCTCTTAACGATCCTGCGCCTTACCACAACAAGGCATGCTTCTACATTTTCAACGTCACTGTGGAAATTTCGGTGGTCATTCTCTATATTGCTGTGAGAGTGGATAAAAGATTTCACGTGCCAAATGGGAGCAAAGGCCCAGGCGACTACTCTGGCCGAAGTAAACAGGCGAATGAAGACAAACAGGAGGGAATGATAGCCCGGCGGATAAACACCGAGGACGAGGCCTTTGGCGATACTCCAGAGGGTTCATCAGAGGATAGCAGCCAAACTCTTCGAGATGAAGAAAAGGGGGTTCAGCCGGCGGATAAGAGGACAGATATGCCGGAAGCGGAGAGGCGAACGGTACCGGAGGCGGAGGAAGCTGTTGCGAATGGAAGAGCGGTCTAATGGATTATACTTGTTTCTATCGGTGTTATCATTAGCGTTATACCCCGAATATTAATAGATGCTCATGACGAGAAAATATAAGTGTCTCGACTCATGTACTAAACCCTACATTGCTGACCGTATGCCCTCCAACCCAGATTCTAGGGCAGTTTTGTTTCATCCATTGAACTTCTTGGCATTTCTATGAGTTCTACTATCCATCGTACAAATCCCCGTCTTGCAAGACTTGGAGATGAGTGATGCCTGGATTGATGATCCATGGATAAATCAGCCCTAAATCTCGGCAAGGCTCGGTTTTTTGCGTCAGCCTCAACCCAAAACATTGATCATGGGCCAGGGCTGAGCAAGCTTCTGCTGAAGCAATCGCTGCTTTCACCTGCTTCGTCTTTCGTGTATCCAACTTTACTGAAGCTTCTTGTGTCTAAGACAACTACATAGCCACCACATTTCAGGCTCCTTCGCTTTCTTTTTACCTACGGTTGATAATTATCAGGCAGCCTTGGACTGCTACCTTTTCTGTTGGGTTGAGAACAGTCTCACGATTATCGGGTTTTGGCTGGTTCTACAATCCTCCTACAGGCCATTAATAGGCCGAAGCACTCTGGTCCTGAACCCCCACCATGCAATTACCCCACAACTACCTGCACAAGGGCAAGAATGCTCTCCACGGACTCCAAGGGCTCGTCATCTTCCTTGGCTGGGCATTGACCATTGCAATTCTGGTGAAAGAAGGCCCCAGCGACAGCCGAACAAAATACTTCTTCGCACTGGTAAACGCCCAAGCTCCATTGACTTTTCCAGAACTGATAGTCCGCAGTGCTGGTTCTGTATACCAGTCCTCATCTACCAAGCAGCGATACCCACATTCCAAAGAACGAAGCGCTTCGCAAATCCATACGCCTTTGCCATTCTCGATGTCCTGTTTACAATCCTGTGGTTTGCGGCGTTTATCGGCGTAGCAGTATATACAAACACAGGAATCAGCAACGGCGAGGCAAAAGACAAAGATCACAAGTTGAAAGGTTGCGCGGCATTCGATGGTGGCCCAGAGAGCAAATGCAAGCTCTCCCAGGCCACCATCGGCATGGGCGTTGTGATTTTGTAAACCCCCCAGCCTTTCTCTATCCTCCATTCAATCGTAATTAGCTAACACACCATCCCCCCAATCCAGCTTTCTCTTCCTAGCCACCAGCGCCATCTCAGTCTACAGCCTAATATATTACCACAAAAACGGCTCCCTTCCCGGCGCCGCCCACGCCGCTGCACCCATTCCCATCGAAGACCAAACCAAATACGCCTTCTCCTCGAACCCGCACGACGATTTCGACGAAGAAGAAGCCCTCGGCCCACGCTCCGACCGCCAGGACCACGACGACTACGAGCTCCTGCATGGCGATCGCGCGCACGCGCCTAGCCCCCTAGCCGGCGGCGTCGACGACGACACCGCCTACCATGGCGGCCAACGACCATACGACCATCCCGACCAACTCCACCCCGTGCAAGACCCGTTTCGGGGCCGGGCACCAAGTCCACTGGGCTACGACACGGGCGACACGAGCTACCACGGTGCCGGTGGCGTGGGGGCTGGTGGTGGCGGTGGGGCGTATGGCAGGCCAGCGGAACTGCAGGGGGGAGCGGGAGCAGGAGATCCGTTTAGGGATGGTTTGGCACTAAGTCATGACCATGGCGGGTATGCAGGTGGAGGGGGCAGTCGGCTGGATTTCCCAGAGGGGAATTATGGGCGGTGATCGTTTTGGTGGAAGGAAGGACTTTTTGGGGGAGGGGGGTGATGGTGTAAGGAAAAGTTAAAAAGGGGGAGGGGGGGGGTTCTAGGTGTAAAATCTCGCGGTTGCTGCATTTGAGCGTTGGGTCATGTATTTGATATGAAAGCGTGCTAGGATCTAGTTCTAGTTGGATATACGCGTCGTAAATACGAGGTGATGGTATCGATGTGCCGCCTCGGACTTTTCTTATTATTATTAGGTAGGCTTTTAATGTGTGAGATATGTTGGCGGTTTTGTATTGCAAACTCTTGGCTTTGTGACCATAGCTTTAGGGAAAACGGGTTGGGGGGTTTGTGGAGCAGGTATTGGGTTAGATGGGAGATTTGCTGACTCGAGGAGCTTTTTTTGGGTCTCTCGAGCAGTTTCTCTTCGTACGAAATTTCTTGTGCGGTCTTTAGGGAGCCTGTTTCGCGATACCAACTGATCCGAATTCTTTATCCCTCCCGCCCTTCCCACTTTCGTTCCATCCATCCTACCGCGCATCCATCCCCACTTCTTCTCTCCCCAGGACTCCATGCATCGATATACCACTCCTACTTACCGCCAACGCTCGAAAACCTATGTTGCCGTACCACCACGACGCTGCCTGAGGCGAGCAAGGACCTGGGTTGGCTGGTGTTTTAGGACGGGATGTGAAGTGGGGAGGGGGTGTAGCCCGCGTTGCGAAATCCCTTGAAGGCGGGTATCCATGCTCATCACTTGCTCGTACGTGTAGAGCTTCTGTTCTTATCCGGTGGGTCGGCAGTGGACATCTCCATCGTCCAGATTGTATCAATCCTTTAGTCTGGATCCTTTTTCGCGATGGCAGGCCCAAACACCTCCTCCAACTCCCTCTCCTCCTTCTCCCGCTCCAGCTTCCTCTTCTTAACCACCTTCTCATTCAGCCCCTCGTCCGCCTTCCCCTCCCGCTTCTGCGCCTTGTTGATCCCCACCAGATCGATTTTCTCGGGGTTCCGGCACTTGTACAGCTTTTTATCTATGCCCATCAAGTCCTTCATTTCCGCCTCGCCGGGGTTTGCCGACGCGGAGGTTCTGAGCAGGCCGGCGCAGGAGTGGAGCGTGGTGAGGAGTTTTGGTTTGAGGGGGTGGGGGGCGGGGAGTTTGGTGTTAAGGTAGAAGTCGCAGAGAGGGGGGTCGGAGATGAGAAGGGCCGAAAGCCAGATTTGGGAAGGGGTGAAATGGAAGTAGGCGTCTGAGAGGAGGGCGGAGGTTTTGAGGAGGTCTCTCGATTTGGCGTGGGCGGATTGGACGCGGGTCACTAGGTCTGCTGGGGTTTTTGGGCGGGGTTTGCCTTCTTTTGCCGGGTCGATCTTGAGCATTTCTTCTTGGAGCTGGGCTGGTGACGCAATGTTGACGGGCCGAGGGTGGCCTTTGCCGTTTGCAAGGGCCATGAGCTCCATAACTCCGCCTTCGAGCCCACGCTGGGGGTGCCGGACGTCGAAGGTGAAGCGAAGACCCTGAGTTAGGAGGAACTCGGGGGCTACGATGTCTTCCATTGTTGTTTTTGGGAGTTTGGAGGAGAAATTCCGAAGGGAGATGTAGTTGTTTTCGGTCTTTGTAGAAAGGAAGAGAGCGGAGGGCATTAGTTCTTTGGGATGGTATGTCATGGGGGAGTTGTAGAGGTAGAAGCGCTTGAGATATTGGACAGCGGTAGCCTAGCATTGTAAAAGTGATCAGCAGAGCTCCAAGTAGAGACAGAAATAAGACATACCTTGACATTTGTGGGAAACTCGCAAAAGTCCGCGAATTGCATTGCTCGGACACAGTAGAATCCAACCAATTTTTGTTCCTCTTCCACCGTGAGACAGTCCACCATTGGGGCCTGTTTACCATCTGTTGCATCTCCGTCTTTGCCAGTTGATTTAGCAGAATTCAATTTTTGAACAGCCGCTCTTACGCTGTCGGCCGCGGATGAGTTCGTGCTGGACCGGAGGGAGGCAAGTGACTCTTGCGTAAAGGACCATAAACGATACTGGGTAGAAGTCCGGTATATGTCGTCTTCCGCCATATTTGTAGTAAGTATGAAACTCTTACTGGAGCTACTTTTGCAGCTGATGAAGTGGGTAGGAAGTGTCTAAAGCCACATCAAGGCTGTTGTATCATTACAAATGTATCGAGCTTGTATCTTCGACGAAGTGTAGGGACGAGTGTGCATGATTACAGTTTAGCAGAAACCATAATTTACACATTCGAAATAGATAAACGATTGTTTGATAAGTAATTTCATGGTGTAACAAACGGTTGACGGAAATGGCTTTAGCCCTAACCTCAAGGTTGTAGTAAGTGTTAAATCCTGAAGGATCAATTCTCCTCTGTTTACCTAACATCTATCTAACAGGATATAGAATGTTGAGCACCATAATCCACACATTGGCCTACAGATTAACCTCGAAAGCTTAGATCACCCTTCCCATGCACCAATTCCATCTATGATACATCTCACTAGCAAGATATGCAACCGTCACATAACGCCACTCAAGCCCAATGTGTTCCGCCAGAACCATCGTGCACCATCGTGGTGTGGTTGGTGCTGCTGATGATGGTGATGCTCGTAGCCGTATGCAGACGGGAAGCCTGAGTCGGTCGTCGTGGGAGCTAGGAAACCTAACGATGCGGTAGGTCCGCCCATTTGCGTGCTGGTACCATTAGGGTAATGATGTCTCCAGTGGCGAGCCCCAACAACTGGAACAGCCGGGGTAATAAGGACTGGGACTGGGACTGGTCCGGCAAGGGCAGTACTGAGCCTGCTTTTAGATTGGATAGAGAATGGCTGGAAAGGGCCGTTCTGTTACCTGAGAACAAACAGAACGACGAGCAGTATGTGAGCTAGAAGAGCCATTCGTTGTAGGTAGTGCTTATAATGGTACTGGAGGGAGTCGAAGGAAGGAGATCTCATGAGAAATTATAACCAACGATAACGAGCTAATGGCAAGACGCCTCGGAAACGAAGGTGATAGAATTGCTTGTCAATTGCTGCGGGGGGAGAAAACGGCAGTCTTGCTTATAAGAAAGTAAGGTCGGTTGAATCACGAGCAAAGGAAAGACGCAGCCTATCGAAGATGTCAACACGCATACGCATTGGCCGCATCCGACGAGCAAGCCGGAACACTGTATTCTCATACGTGCCAAAAGAGAAATCGCGATCATCGTGGGGCCGTGAAACCTGAGACGGTTCGGTCTCAGTACATGTTAGAAAGCAGTCCGACTGATTGAGAGTAGGTGAAAATTGCCGCGGGATTTTCAGGATGTCAAGGTATGCTCCGTCGCCAGCTATCAAACTATGCACTATATCCCAGCAAGTCGCTCTTTCAATTGAAGAACAATCAACGAATCACAAATTGCAGCCTGCTTGTCTCGTTATCATTGTCTCCAGTGGTCACATTGTTTATCACATGCTGCGACATCTGAGCCAGAGGACAATCTCGCGGGAACTGGCAGTTGAATTATCCTCATACGGAACACTACTGATGACCTGCCATGGTGGCCATTCCAACGGACTCGAGCGAGAGAATTCACGTTGATCAGTAGTCCCCAAAAGCTCTCGGTAGTTGGCGCAAATGAACATTGTGGGACCACTAAGACAACAAGTTACAGAAAGACGCATTGTCCGAGCGTCGTATTTGACAATTGAGGATTACGCGCATTGCTGAACTGGAGGGGCTTTGGCAAAGCCGATGTTTCTCTATCAGGCAACTAGATGGTGTACCTGAAGTTCGGGTGCTTGTAGCCAAGCAAACCCTCGTCTTCTTCTTGGAGACGATAATCTCTTCCGCCTCTTGCTCGTTTACGGTTCTCCCACTTAACGTAGCAAATGTGACCCGACGTTAATATCAGAGCTAGAACAAGGAATCCAACGTTGATCAAATGCCCAGTCTTATACTTGGGACTATTGAAGAAGATTAGCTTGTTCTAATTCCATAGCTTCTATGCAGGCTTACGCGTCTTTTTGCAAGTATGTGAAGGTCGCAATAAAAGCTGCGCAATTAGCAATAGCAATCTGGAAACCTGTTCCGGTGGCTCTGGTGTAATGCGGCGCGAGATTGTTGGCGAGCCTGTCATCTCGTCAATACATCGGCATTGTGACAGGGTAAAGTCAGCCTACCACGCCATTACTGCAGGTGAGCTCGGGAAAACACCTATATTCTTATCGTCAGTTCATGTACGGTCTCCAAGGTATACGTTTGAACTTGCCTGCTGCTATCAGAAACGTCCTACCGTCGAATCAGCAAGCATACTCTATAAGGGTAGAATAGTAGAGCATTAGCATACCCTCCGTAGTGGACCGCAGGTCTTGCCGGCACAAGAAGCAAAATGTAGCCAATGATGGCCATAGAGCAGCAAAAGAGCATGACTGGACCTCGCCCGACTTTGCCAGAAGTATATGTGCCCAGAAGCACAGCGATAAAGCCCGCCATGTAAGGCGGAACAGTGAATAGCTGAGCGGTTACGTTGCTGTAACCAAGACTTTTGATAATTGTTGGAAGAAATAAAGAAAATGAGTAGATGCTGGAGCCATTAGTGCGATCCTAGGACTGGGTATGAGTAAACTTGCGGTGTGATAATGGCAAAGAAGTTGAGAGATAGCACCACCGTATTGATATTCAGCAAAGCCATGCGAACCTAAAACACGTTAGCTCCATATGTAAACGCCTCCTCTGTATTCTTAAACCCCGGCTCCGAGTGGTCAACGCTGCGATGTACTTGACTTACCCAATGCCATGAAAACGTTTCCGATTCAACTTTCCAGGACGAACTTCCGCCATGCTCTGCTCTCATCCGCTGAACGGCTGCAGCTTTTTCTTCCTCGGTCAAGAACTCAGATTGACTGGGAGTGTGCGGGAGGAAAAAGAGCGTCAATATCCCGAATAATATTGTAATAGCCTACCAAATACCCCGTAGTATCGTCAGCATGGACACTTCAGGTCTATATAGCCATTCACCGGTGAAAACAAGGATTGAACGGACGGAATGAAGGTGAGAATTCATCAGCAAAACAAGGAGCGCAGTCAGGAAAGGGTAGTACAATCACTGGAGATTTCACTTACCCCTTCGACGATGAAGATCCACGGCCAACCTGTTTGATCTCTGAGCAGCTTTCTGGCGGAGTGAACCGAAAAAACCTACGATTATATCCATGGTAATTGATCTCGGCCAAGCCAGTAGCAAGGAGTCCGCCAAAGGCACCACTCAATGGTGCGGCACAATAGAACAGCCCCAAACGAAATATCATATCGCGTCGTTCGTAAAACCTTCAACAAGTTAGACAAGATGTCTCTAGCGAGTTAAATGGCTTACATTGACAGATACAAGACCATGCCACCAAGGAGGCCACCTTCACAGAGCCCGAGGAAAAACCGACAAACCAGTAGACCACTGCCGCACATTGATATAAGCAGCGGCACAGAGCAAAGCGAGTAGAGGAAGGTAATATACCCGTAGTTCTTGACGAAGCCCATGCCTGACCATGCGTCTAAGTGTCAGCCCAGGTGGGTACAGAACGGAGAAGGCTTACACATTCCTACAACTCCCCATCCAACCATGAGCCCAGGTAGATAATACCCTGCGCCGAAATACTGAGGTATTTAACTATTCATTTCTTCAAAGATACCTGCGAGATTTACCTTCATGAACCAGTTACTGGGTACGTCTATCAGGATGTAGGGAACATAGAAGATCGTTAATGCCTTGACACCAGATTATTGAAATGTTTCAAATCCTTTCTTCATGCCGGACTGACGATATTGAACTTGTTCCCATCCAACTTTAGATCGGTAGTCAGGCCATCGATCCTGGCATTCCCAATGTTGCTTCTGTCGATGAAAGCCAAAAGCCAAAGGCCCAAGAGCCATGGAACGATATGGAAGTCGAACTTGCGCGTAATCCTTCTATCGAGTGCATGATCGATAGCCGGGAATTCCTGTCTTTCAAGCTGGACATTCTCAAGAGCCTGATGCCCGACTTTCTCGTCTCTGAAGTCTAGGGCTTCCGGACTGGAAGTTTCTGTTTCCATTCCGATGGCCATGATGATACGGCTGCTGGGTTATGGTGACCTGTAAAGATCGTTCCGGTCTTTGTAACACGAGACCAAGAAAATTGCATGCAGATTGCTAGGTGCTGAGAGGTAAAGGTCCAGCATCATACCGAACATCATACCCGGTCTTTCCCCGCATATTTCCCCATCCTTTAGCCCACAAACAGGGGAATACGGCATCTGTGGAATGCTCAGTTTCTTTAGTACGGTCACCATCTTGACGGTTGGTTGGCGGAATTTCACGACAAAAAGCCATCATTAAAGTGCCGGCTGTGCACAGGGTTGTACTTTAGTACGGAGTACAGTACCTAGTATGTCAGTGCGGTCAGCTAAATATTGGGTCATTCGGCCATCAAAGAGAATAATCAGCCGAGCCTAACAATGCTTTCGAGTATGCCTCCAATTCTTCTATGGCGAGCTCGCGAGCTGCCTGTTAAGAATTCTGCACGTTTCTGTCCAGCCATACCAATGATGCAGCCATACATAGCCCGATATTAAACTCCCAACGACCTAAAGCCCGCAATTAACATCAACCACATTTCGTACAGTGTGTATGCCTAGGAATTAGCAATATTTTATCGATGGCTGTCATGGTTCCCCTAGAAGCCTTGCTGTGATGTCCCCAATGTATGCTTCCTCCAACGGATAGTCCTCGCCATCGTTAGGGTCAATTCCCACATAATCGAACGCTGCTACCACAAGGTCGAGGTCGAATCCCATCAGTACGAAGCGGCTGATCATTTGCTCGTTGTAACCACCATACCTGGGAATGTTAGTTCTTCACTTTAGCCTGCCGTAAGGACCAATATACGCACCGTGCTACTCTCTCCGCTTCTTCCTCCTCCTTCGGCTTCTGTTGTCTCTGCTTTAAGGTCTCAGTTGTTGATCCTCCACTGCCTTCACCCCTCTCTCGTTTTGGCGCTCCAGCGTATTTTACGGCCCACTCCTGAGCTACCCGCTCGAACTCTTTCGGGTTCCGCATCAGCATACTCGCAACCTCGGCATCTTGGGGATCCTTAGGCTCTGGCGTGCTTAGGAGTGACTGAAGGGATAGAAGGGCGGATTTGATGGTAAGGACTGGGGACCAAGCAGAGGAGAGAGTATCAAGACATATGGCGCCCTAAGACCACCAATATCAGCTGCATTCAAAAGGGGGCATGCAGGGCACATTACTCACCGTTTGGCTGCTGACATTTGGGTGCCACACTTTCGTATCGAACCTCATGGTTGGTGGTCGGAAGGGGTATTCGCCAGGTATCCTAACATCGATGCTGTATGTACCACCTTCGTATGGCGTGCCTGGCGGTCCTTTAAAAGAACCCTTTAGATGTGTAAGATCATCCCCATCACCAACGGGGTTTGCGGAGATATTTGAGAGTGTATCCTGGTGTAGGTCTGCAATTTCCTTAGCAATACGGCGAGTACGGTTTGTAGCCATGGTAAGGAAGAGCAATAGTAAAGCCTGAGTATTCGAGAGGTCCACAGTGAATTGAAAAAGCAGATACGGACGGAGGATGACCTTGCTGGTTCGAAAGAACTCGATAAATAGAGTACTATTAGTAGTAACAGCAAAGACGGTCTTCGATTCGAGTTGCGGGACAGATAAATTCAGTCAAGTACTGTATTGACTCTGCTTCGGACAGTGGTGCCAAGGTAGGAAATTTCCGGTTGCCTGGCAGTGTTGAGCGCCGGTAAGTGATTTGTATTTGGGAAACCTTGAACAATAGAATACTCGCAGCAGGATCGTAGTCACAGCTTTATTACTCAATACCTGACAAGTCCAACAAAAGTGAAGCAAATGGCTCTTGAGGCTGCCTTACCCAACAAGACAAGGGCTTGGTCCGGGTAATGCGTATTGTAACTCGGCAGAATTACTTTGACGTGGTTGGGCGGTGAGACCTGGTGAGACTTGCCGGCCAATCATAGTTGGACTTTCAATCCTCGCGTAGCACTTTTGGCCAGCCCAAGCTCGTATCATCCATCGACATCGTTCACCATATCGTCACCAACAAATAGCTATCCCTCTAGAAGCGTCAGTACCCTTACTCACAAGTGGGAAAGCTGGGTTTGGACGTGTTGTGCTAGTTATGGTGAGCTCACTGGTCCGCTCTACTCTTGGCCACAAGCTGATCGAGCACTTTACCTAGGGTAACAATACATCAAACCTGGGCGGCAACCTGCCCGGAGGTGATGGAAAGGATGATAAAGATAAGAAGGTAACCAATAATACGATCTCTCCCCCCGGGAAACGTCGATATCGGCTATTCAGGAATGTATTAGAGCTTTACTGATTTTTACGCTCTACAGAAGGAGAAGCCCAAGTACGAACCCCCTCCGCAGCCAACCACCCGTATTGGTCGTAGAAAGCGCAAGGCAGCTGGCCCAAACGCTTCAACAAAGCTACCTATCATTTATCCGACTTCTCGATGCAAGCTAAAGTACCTTCGAATGCAACGTATTCATGACCATCTATTGCTTGAGGAGGAATACGTGGAGAACCAGGAGCGTATCCGAAAGGCAAAGGCTCAGAATACGACGACCCCAGCTTCAGCTGGTGGGGACTCCGATGCTCTGGATAGGAACGCCGATGAAAGGAGTCGGGTCGATGATATGAGAGGCAGCCCCATGGGGGTCGGCAACTTGGAGGAGATGATCGACGATGATCACGCCATTGTCTCGAGTGCTACTGGGCCAGAATACTATGTTTCTATAATGTCATTTGTCGACAAGGACCTCTTGGAGCCTGGAGCTAGTATACTATTACATCACAAATCGGTATCAGTGGTAGGAGTCTTGACAGACGACGCAGATCCTTTGGTGTCGGTCATGAAATTAGACAAGGCTCCTACTGAATCATACGCCGACATCGGTGGACTGGAAACACAGATTCAGGAAGTACGAGAGGCTGTCGAACTACCTTTGCTCCACCCAGAGCTTTACGAGGAGATGGGGATCAAGCCTCCAAAAGGTGTCATTCTTTATGGTGGACCTGGAACAGGCAAGACTCTACTCGCAAAAGCGGTGGCCAATCAAACGAGCGCAACATTTCTTCGAATCGTCGGCAGTGAGCTCATCCAGAAATATCTTGGAGACGGACCTCGGCTGGTTCGCCAGATCTTTCAGGTAGCCGCTGAGCATGCACCCTCTATTGTTTTTATCGATGAGATAGATGCCATCGGAACCAAGCGATACGAGTCTACTTCCGGAGGGGAACGTGAAGTTCAACGTACAATGTTGGAGCTGCTCAATCAGCTAGACGGGTTTGATGATAGGGGTGATGTCAAGGTTATTTTAGCTACGAACAAGATCGAAACTCTCGACCCAGCACTCATACGCCCTGGAAGAATTGACCGAAAGATCCTGTTCGAAAACCCAGACCGTATGTCTTCAAATAAAATGGTCCGTTAATGCCATATGCTAACTTCTTTACAGAAAACACAAAGAAAAAGATCTTCACCCTCCACACCTCTAAGATGTCGCTAAACGAGGATGTTGAGCTCGATGAATTCATTAATCAGAAAGATGATCTGTCTGGTGCCGACATCAAGGCCATCTGTTCCGAAGCTGGACTTATGGCACTGAGAGAGCGAAGAATGAGGGTTCAGATGGCAGATTTTAGAGCAGCGAGAGAGAGGGTAATGAAAACAAAGACCGAAGGTTTCCCGAATGAGCTTTATCTCTAGTTAGCAAGTTCGTAGTTGCAATAGCAAGGAATAGATTACATTCTACAGTCATAATACTTGGAAGTCGTTTATGTTGATGGTCATTGCCAAGCTCACAATGCTAGAATTCGTAGTTCTCCCACTCCCAAAAGTAAATAGTCGGCAAGTTTTCAGCAAGTTCTTATGCTCTTGAAGCATGAGCGCCAGACACCATGCTAAGAGTAGAAACATAAGCAACAAACACTATGCTAAGAATAGACATTGTATGCAATGTTTGGAGAAACGCTAGAAAAGCAGGGCAGCAAAAAACGAGGTCCATGTTGAAGCACGAGACAGCGACACTCTACCACACAACCGATCAATCGCTGCCCGACTCGCTGCTAGAATCGTTGCCCGGAGGCCATTCAGCTCCCAAGTACAGTTTGAACTCCTTTGGAGAACTCGACTTTTTGAGGTCATGCTTTACTTTCAAATGCGAAAGAAGCGCAGTCCGGTTGGTGAACATGGTCGTACTCGGACAGTCTGGATGAGGGCATTTCCGTTGGTCCCATCCGTCTTGAATCACGGCTTCCTTTGCCTTCTCTTCTTGCTTGTACGGTAATGCTGCAACACGTTGCTCGTGCGTCATGAAGTGCAATTTCTCCATATGTCGGAGGAGTTCCTTCTCCTTATCGAACAGCTTGCTGCCTTTGCAGTCTCTCATCGGGCAGTGCATAGGCTTGAAACCAGAATGGGAGTTACGTCGATGGTGAGTCCACTCAGACTGAGTCTTGTAGATGATGGTACCGTTACATTTCCCCTCCGCACACCTTCTATTCTCCCATAGGCTCAGACCTTTATGATCATGCCTGATATGTCGCTTCAATTGGGGATCTCCATTGAAACTTCTCGAGCAGATAGTGCCATCGTCAAGGATCTCGGTGCATGGAAACGGTTTGTTTCTCCTGGAGGCGTGTTCTTCTGCTGTGCTTGGACAGGTCTTCAAATGTACGCGCAAGGACTCGTCACAGTTGACAGTTGATTCGCAACCAAGGCGATGATGGGGACAACGAAACTCGAATGGTGTTGGTTCTTCTCGACTTTCTCCTCTTATTGCTTTCTTCAAGTGCTTCTTGATTGCTCCAGAAATCCGAATTACATTAGTCTTCGCAAAGAATGTGATGAATTCGGTAGGATCGACATCAAGAATACCTGTGACATTACTTGGAGAATTGCGAAGCTGCGCTTCGTACAAGAGTTCAATAGTCTCGTCAGATATATCTTGACCCTGTATAAGTTCACTGATGGAGGCCACAACTCCTCCAACTTCAAGAACCTCGATGTTGTCTTCCTCGAACGTATCGTCAAAGGAAATGGTTGGAAGAGACATATCGTCAGAGGTAGTAACTGGAGAAATCATGTCTTCAAGATCAGACAAATCCTCTGTTGAATCTCTCGACGTATCTCCGAAAGGAGTAGGAGATGGAGAAATGTTCTCCTTCGTGGATTTGTCAAACAAGCGTGGATCAAGTGCTTCGACATCAAGAATACCGTTCTCTGAAATCTTTGTGGTGGTCGAAATCGGGTTTCGACGCCTAGCAGGCTTGCGTTTCTGTTGCTGGTTGACATTTCTCTCGTTTGGCGTAAGATTGTGGAGAGCTGCGATGAACACACAAAGAGTTAGCCATAGATTTTCTCCAAAGTGTTGTGAACCAGAAGAACGGAAGGCATTGCAAAGAGTTTCTTCCAGCGAATCTATTCACCTTTGGGTTCCTCAACTGCTGCAGCAGGAGAATTCGTACCCCTTTCCAGCTCACGCCACTTTTTTAGATCGAGGTCCAAAGCAAGCTTAGAAGCTTTCCTTCGATTTTTGGAGAGATCAGAATCCCATTTGTTGTCCTGGCAGATCTTGGTAATCTCATCCTTTGACAAACGTCTCTTCTTATTGTAAGGAGTTTGACCGAAGTCGAGCTCGAAATCCTCTGCCTCCAGAGCCAGACGCTTCTCCCAGGTAGTATCTCTGATGTAGCCAGTATACTTCTGAGTATGTCCTCTTTTGCGTGATTCTGAGCTGTGACCTAATCCAACTTGAACGCTATCTGTGGCCACACCACGTAGTGCAGGTGGCAGACTGGAGAAATCAAGAGCTGAGCCATGACGAATATCATGCGGACGAAGGTCATGGAGTAGACTGGCCGCATTGGCAGCAAATTGCAAATTGCCTCTCATCTGATTGACGCCCGCCGAGAGACCGACAGAAAGTTCTCGACCGGTACCATGAATTTTACTAATGACCGGCCATTCAGGATGAGACCAAATGATACGCCGGTTATTTCGAGATCTGGCTGCAACGAGGACCTCGTTCAAGCTCGTCCCGCTGACCGCTCCTGTTCTCAAGGCAAGAATGATCAACAGCTTCAAAGCACAGCAGGTGTTCAACTCGAAGTCATCGAGACTGTCGATTCGAACTTTCTTGTTGATCTTATTGTCTCGTCTGGAGAATTGATCAGTAGGAGTGTCAAATAATTATGTCTTTAACCAAGATCACATTTATATCTACAGATGAAGATATACTTACTTGACTCCTTTCTCGTAGTTGACATTGATCAAGGCTTCGAGACGCCAATTCTCCGCTGCAAGGCTCACGACCTTCATGTTCACATGCTCGTAACGAAGACATATGACCTCCTCGTAATCTTGACTTCTCATGACTTCGCCAGCTCTACCAGCAATCGCTGATTGCAAAACCAGCGAAAGGCATTTGAAGATTACAACATCCCAAGATAGAGTTCCTTTCGTCAAAGCCTGCTCGAAAACACTGCGGGTCAGTTTGTCAATCAATTGAGCCGTGATCCAATGTTTTTCATGAGTGCTGTTCTTGGTAATCTTGCCGCTGTCTAGTAATTCGTTGACAACACTAGCGATGCGAAGGCGCTCGTGCTTGATGAGAGAGAATTTGGCAAAGCGGAATTGTAGGCATACAATCAGATGCTTCAAACCATCTCTAATGTATGCATAGCCTGGTGCTCCGTTTTCTCCATAACCTCGAATGTATTTTACGATGACAGGGAGAAATCTTTCAATGTCTTGGGAGGTAGGCATGGTTGTCTCGATACTGTAGGAGAAACGAGGACCATGTTAGCTACAGATTCTTCAAATGAAAAATCATACTGAAGATAGATTGTTATACTTCTTTTGCAGTGTCTGACTATAGAAGCTTAGAAAGTACACCTCCCAGCGATTGCGAAGTCGCCTTGTACCGGGTGCGCCATCATTTCGATTCAGCTGCTTGGAGAATTTCTTGCTCTCCATACGATCTTCAAAGGCATTGTCAAGCAGATCCTCAATTACTCTTGAACCAACATTGGTAAAAGGATTGGGTCGAGCCTCGAACTCCTGATCCGAAGAATTGATCGGGTCGTCCTCCATATTTCTCCGTTGAGCATAAGATACGGACAATCTGATGATATTACATTGAGGAAGAAAGATACCAAACAGCTGAGCTTGTATCTTTCATGCGGTCGACAGCAACTTGAAGGAGGAGAGGAGTAGAAGTTGAGATTAGCTCTGAGAAATGACGAAACACAAGTCTAGTCGGTTAATTATTTTTGCACTTTTAATTGTATTGGAGAAGTAATACGCCTTCTAAGTAGAGAAATACTTCTTGCAAGACTCCGTGGTCCTGGCGTGCCATAGCAGCGTGCTCGTACAACTTGGCTTATGGGAATTGGAACTCTGAGAGGTCAGCTGGAGATTTCAGGATGGGATCTTCTTTAAATGCGTTCTGATCTAGAGATCTCAGCTCTTTTCTATTCTCCAGTTTAAAATTGTCAGATGGCGGAGCTTCCACTGCTTTCATCTCCAAAAGGTACGCAATCTTACATGTTTGAAGATGTTCTCTACTAGTAAACTAACCCTTCCATGGCTCCTGATACTTTGTGCGTTGGGGAAAAGGCATCCCGTTCATAGCGTCGATTGGGGAAGCGGCGGAAGTAGCTGTACTCTAGGATGTATTGGTAATTGGATGATTCTCCAGCTACAGAATATATCCCAACAGTCATAGCATTGATGCTGCCTCTTATAAATATTTACAACTGGAAGCTTTTCTCCAACGCCTGCTCGCCATTGTTCAATCTTCTGTAATGGTATGCACTTTCGGAGTTGAAAGTAACGCTCAAGGCGCGATTGTTTGCAAACTCTAAGGCATATATTTTACATTCAAGATTACTAGAATCTTATTCTTCAATAATCATTCGAGATCTTAGATTTCAGAGGAGTCAATACGTAGATTCGTTAATGTGCTAAACTATTGAGACCTCCATCAATCGGAGAAGCTAAATCATCGCTTTCAGAGCGGAAACATGTGCCCAATTCCCCAAACAGCTCCATGTGAGCTATGGACAGTGCCATCCATTCTCCTCTCCATCATCCATCAACAGCAAGAGAAGGAGCCGCCAATTCTCCGATGGGTGTGTATGGGGAGCCAAAGAGTGAAGGTATGAATGGGGATAAAAATAATGTGCTAGGGGAAAGGGCTCGCCGTAGAAAGAAGAGATCAAAGCAAGATTCTCCAAATATTCTAACTTGTGTGAAAAGTCAGGTGCCGCCTGAGAGGCCGTTGGAGAAATCAAGCGTGGTCAATATTGGAGGAATCCGCAAACACCGCTCTCTGCCGGACATCAATATCCGTCAAAATCGAAAAATTCTCCATAAGGACCGTCGTGTACTCCATTTTCGTGTTCGTCGGCTTTCTCCAGATCTCCGTATTGCATCTTCGACTCAGCTTCGAGTCCCTCATCTCCATAGCCCATTTCTCCATTCGAAGCGATGTCCATGCGATCATGCTCAGAGTCTGGAGAATTGGCCTTATGCTCAATTTCTCCAATAGCCTCTTGATCCGGATCCGGCTTGATGTAGATCTTCTCGTCCTCAGAGTCCAATTCTCCAATATACTTCCCAGACTCTTTCTTGACCGCAGAGTTGTCCTCGAAATTGCTCGCTGCGAAGGAGAATACCGTATGTGCAGCCAGGGAAGGGAGATATGCCGGTAATGGCACCGGCAACGACCAACAACGTCCTGACGCCAACTTGTCGTCTAGGCCGAGTTCTGTCGAGATGTAGCGGTCGCCGAGCATGAAGTAGGTATCTGGAGAATTGACGGAGGATTGCTGAAATTCTTCCCAGAGAATACGACGATATCGTTCATTGAACAAGATGAGAAGCTTTTCTCCAATTGCTCGTTTGTTGGCCATGGTGGTTTCCATGAAGATCGGGCACGTCTTCAAGGAGAGCCAAGCATTGCGCCGATCGCGTTTCATGAAAGCAAAGAGCGTTTTCTTTCCAGTGACCTATCACATTGATTAGCAGACGATTTTGAATTCTCCGAATAATGTACCTTGTCTGCAGCACTTTTTGCAACCGCTCGTTTGCGCCCTCGAGAGTTCTGAACATATCCTTCCTGACTTTGAGCCGTTTGGGGAATATAGGCCATCGCACGACCATCATTAGGCATCGCTTCATTGATCGCCCAACAGACTTTGTCCAAGATTGTTTGAGGAACTTGAGCTTTCTTGTGTTTGGCGTCTGGTTCGATGCATTTTAGAAACCATTCCTGACATTCCTCGCGTCCTTGATCCCAGTCGCTTGCTTGTTTTTTTTCGGCTTTCGTCAACGTCTTGGTTCTCGGCGTCTGGAGAAATCAGTGTAAGGCTTTCATAGTAGACTGGAGAACTGTAGAAGACATACCACACCATCTTTGCAGACTTTGGTGAAATGTGGCAAGCCGCGGAACGGGTTCTGAAGAATTACAATTAATGAACTGATATGTACATTGGAGAGAAGCACCATTACCTTGGGTTCATCGCTGGATGCCGAAACCTCTTTGGCATTGCGTGCCTGCTTTGTTGCCTTGGTTGCTTTGATAGCTTGGCCAATGGCGGTGCTCGCGGTCTGAAGAATTGCTGTTAGTTTTCTGAGATGTATGTGAAAATGGTGAGAAAGATACCGATTTGACACGAGATTTGGGGATCTGAAGAATTCAAATTAGTTAAGTGATCAGTAAGTGAGAATTTTCATAGACTGACCTTAGACTGCTTCTTAGAGCCAGAACCTGGGGCTTTAACATGGCCCATGATGATTGTGAGGTCGTAGAAGCCAGTCAAGTGAGGTATGAATGAATGAATGAAAGAGAGAATTTTCTTGAAGAAGAAGAGTGCAAAGTGGAAGGAACAAGGAAGGAAAGAGGAGGGAAGGACCTTCGAAGAGTGAAGACAAGGACGAGAGAAAGTAAGGTTGTTGTAGAAAGGCGAGGACTTCACTCGAAGCTGTGATGTTTGGAGAACTTGTCGAGGAATAGCGTAGCACGCCTGCCTCGAGAAAGCGTCTAGGAGAATAGGGATTCTGGAGGTTGTCAACTACCAAAACCGACAGATGTACCGGAGAAAGTCAACGAGTACATTGCGGAGCAGAGAGATACTCAATTCTCCATTTGCAGTAGATAGAAGCTGGAGATACGGCTCCAGTATTCTCCAGCTGCTGCTGACGATCTGAGCAGATCCGACCACTTCTCTCCAGTTGCTGGGAAGGAGATGTATACAGCTTGTTCCAGTATCCTCCAGCTGTTGCTGACGACCTGCGCAGGTCCAGCCGCTTCTCTCCAATTGCTGGGAAGAGAATATGTGTAGCTTGCTTCCATATTCTCCAGCTACTGGTGGCGACGAACGTAGGTAAAGTCGATTCCAACTGATCACTGGGAAGGAAGTCTGTGTAGCTTGTTCCATTCTTGTCCACTTTCCGAAGAATGCTCTTCACTTGAATCTCGTGCCAGAGTGTCGAATTCTCCTTCTGAGCATGCTAGCTGGCGCGTGTGGATAGCACCCCGAAGCGGCTTTCCAAAGAATCGATGCGGGACCGATACCTTGAAGGAAACAGACCTATGAGGCAACATCCTCAGACGCCAGGATATCGTAACAGGCTTCAGGAATTGAAATCTCCAAAGCGTCTTTGTTAGCAGGAGAGGCATGGTTTGCGGAGTATCGGAGCATGAAAAATACTATTCTACAAATGGCATTAATTGCCCGCCCGGCATCTACGCACGCTACGTCATACACCCCGGGCCCTCTGGTCAAACCAAGGATCCGCCGTGAGCGAGGGCGAGCCGGAAGGATTGTACTTGTAATATGGTGCGGTTATTGGCAAGGGGCGGTGCTAGGTTAAAGCTAGAATTTCCGAATATCTCTTTCGCACGCTGTAGATTAGTTGAAGAAGCCAGGCTTTACAATAGACCCTTTTATCACCTTGAGCTTGGTATTCTCACAAGGAAAAAGACCATGAGTTCTGTGCTGCCTCTGAATTGAACCTAACTAAATGCGGGTTAGCAGCGAACAACAACTGTGACAAGCGTCGTCCACCATCCCATTGCAGTCATTTCATCCTAAGTCGATTCCAGAGGAAAACCGATGTTCAACATAACACATCATTTACCACGAAGATGTACGACAACGAAAGCTGACGATGAACTGCATCAAGCACAAGCTCCAGGAAGAGGTGCTCCCAAAGAGTAAGACAGCCGGCCTGCTGTCTAGATTGTGAATAATGTTTCATCCATGTTACTTCAGCCCTCTGCCACGATCTCAGATATATTGAGTGCAGATCTCAGAAGTATTATACCAAAAATTCTGTGACGGCAACTAAACCACGGACAAAATCTGTGTCGTTCATCTCTCGTTAAGAAAGTGTGCCTAGTGCACGAGGTTTAGAGCTGTGAAGATGGAGATAAGCAATCACCAAGCTGCAATGACCGTGATCAATCAGTGTAATGTTGCAACTAATGGTGTTCCTTGTGAACTGGGATATGATCCATGTTTGCTCTACATCTTTAAGACTCAAAGTCTTCCTCATTGTTTTTGTTTGTTTTATGATATATATAGGTGTATACGTTCAGTCTTTGTATTATACATCATTACTCGTCATGTACCTTATACTGAGCCATATTCGAGTTCAAATGTTATGAAAAGGCTCGAGCAAGATCTCCGAGACGTACCACTTCTCAGTAGCATTAAGAACCTCCAGGTACAACTCATCTTTCAAATCCGTACTGGAGATTATAGTGTTGAGAGACTTCAGCATGCATTGGCTGGCAACACCATGGTCTCTCTGTTCACATCTGGCCGTCAGCACAAACGATTCATGGTTAGCTATTTAATTCGTTATCATGGCCACTCCATCCTTTCTTCTTCTTTCTTTCTACAAATACCAAAACCTTGATTCATTAACCACAAGATCAGCACTGGAGATGGTAACTGGAATTTTCTGATCATCAAAGCCATCATAGGTTTACAGTATTGCTACTTCACGCTGCATATTCTATCAACCACCAACACTTGTCTTTGGGTGCTAGCACACATTATCAGCTTTTTCTCACATTCAGCTTTGGACTATTTTACTTCCCGTCCTGTCGATAATATCGAGTTTGTCGGTCCGTATTTAGCTTTCCAGCCACGACTTTGGTGCTCAACATGAAGCTACCGTGGAGGATGTCACGAAATCGAAAAGGCAAGATAAAAGAGCATGTAAGTATTTAAGTTCGGCATGGTCAATTGTCCAACTGACAAATATAGGATACTTCTGCAACCACCGTTCCAGCAGCTCAGAAACCCTTCTTAAGCGTATTACGGTTGAAGAAGTTCTTTGGCAAGGGAAAGCGGGTAAGGATGTCTGTGAATCACAGCAGTACGTCAAAATCACTAAGATCTTGCGCATAGGGTGTTCACCAGCCAAAGGACCCAGGCTTTATCAAAGACTCCCCGGGTGTGGGCGTCTTATCAACTTCTTCTTGCAACCACGGAAGCATTTCATTAGTACCAGTAATCTTGGATTCAAGCCACGTTTCTTTACCGCTAGAAACGGGTATTGACGCGGTAGACATCTCCAAGTCGGATACTGCCCTACCTCCCGCTACACAAAGTGTAAGTAGAAGGTTGCCCTCCTACACATCTCCAATCTCGTCATCAGTTCGGTCTACTAACGCCAAATAGGGTCTTTGTGACCATCCTCCGAACTTTGACCCGGCCGGCGACGACTCGAGTCTCGATACTGTCATTCTCCGGCGCAAGGGAGGTGTACTCTCTTCGGGAGTGTCATCGAACGCAAGCGACTCGGATGCACGGTCTGATAAAATATGTATTGGTTGGCTCTCTGATATGGAGACTTCGTGGACGACCGACTCCGTCAATTCAGGTATGCCAGTTATGTTGCACACAGCTGATGATGAGTCTCACAACAAAGGAGGACAACTTACCTGCAGAGCTCAAGATGGCGGAAAGCCTTCTGAGCACAAACTCCCAGAGGGACCTTCGAGTAGGGAAGAACATTTGGTTCCCGTAGCTGAAGACGCGACATCAAAACTGGGGAAGCTAGCCAAATACACAGATCAGATTATATCGTCTAGTAAGGGGCGGTCGTATGCATCGGTCAAAGACTTCATTGTAAGTACTACCAATCTTCAACCGGGAAATCATCACTAAGTTAATGAAATTTTTGTGTTCGCTGGCTGATCGGAACTTAGGACCTCGTTGAAGATATCGCTGGACAAGACAATGAAAATGCGAAAAATCAGAGCCAATCGAAAGTTTGCAGCTTTGCCTCCCCATGGAGACAAGCGAACTTCTCGAGTCCTGCCAGACGCTTCGCAGAGGACTTAACGCTTTACGGCCGACCTGTCCTTTCTGTACGCCGGTGGGAGACCGTCAATCAAGTTCCACACATAAGACCTGGCCACGCGAGGGTGCTCTCCGGTACTACGATTGCGAACACTAATAACTCTCAAGGCCGCACCCCACCGCCACAGCTTAAGACTCTGCAATGTGACCAGCTTTTGTCTACTCGAGGGCAGCCCGTAGACGAAAGCAAGAATAAGGTTAGAGAAGAAATCGAAGAGGACGGAGCGCTTATTGGCATCAATACCATATCGCCGGATGTACAATGGGAGACGGTCTTGGAATCAAGACAAAAATCTCACGAGAATGAAATGGCCGACTTGAGAGAAGATCATGCTGCGGAGATACAGGAGCTGCGAGATCAAACAACCGAGCAGGTCCGGCGTGGCAAGCACAAGCTTACCTCCGCCTTACGCGCAAATAAGCAGTTCAAAGAGAAGAACGCAGAACTTCGCGAGCGACGGAATCGTCAGGCTGAGCAACTACAGCACAACGATAAGGCACTGCAGCAGGTTCTTGCCGACCATCGAGGCCTTCAACATCGCTTCGAGCAATGCGAAATGCACCTCCTGCAACAAAAACGTACTGATGCACCTGGCGTAAAGGTTAAGAGTGAAAATGCAAGTTTGGAACGAGTCATTGCACTAGAGGCTCAAGTCCAAGAAAAGGGCCAACTTCTCCATGTTGCACATGATATGAACTTTGGTTTAGCAGCCGCACTTGCCAAGGACAAGGCGGAGGCAGAATTCTACGCTGAGAAAGTATATGAGCTTACAGGTCGACTTGAAGATAAGCCTGCGAGCGACACGGAAAAGGATCGACTTCTCGAATATAAAGACAAGATGTACAAAGATCTGGATATTCGTTGCAGCGAGATTATTGAAGGTCTCCAATCAAGAGTGCAGGACTTGGAGAAACAGACCGAGCTCGACAAAGCCTGTAGCAGTGGGGCGATCATGGCCCTTCAGAGCAAGCTGGAGAGGATGACACGTGCCAGCTTGGATTTGGAGGCAAGAAATAACGCCTTCAAGAGTGTAATCAAGTCCGTTTTCGATATGCTCAAGCGACCTCAAGATAACACTAGAGCTTTGAGGTCCATGGATGAGATCAACCGCCTTGTTCATTCTGATAATGATTACTTGAGAGGGGTTTCCGAAGCTAAGGAAATGGAGATTTGCGACGCGGAAGTGGAAGCTACGCAGCTCCGAACGGCCATACGCGAATTTCGTGAAGGCGAAGACGTGAAGGCCCGGACCATCAGTACGCTTGAGGAAAGAACGAGGGCTCAAGCTTGCGAGCTGGGGCGCCTACAAGCGGAGGTTGATATTTTGCCTGTTGAGCACGAGGAAGCGCTAGCCAACAAAAACCTATGGCTATCGCATTACAAGCAGAAGGCTGAAATCTCAGACCAGGAGAAAAACACCTTCATCAACACCAGACTTGATCACTGGGTCCGCTGGTCTTTGAAAGGCAAGGAACGAGAGATTTCCCGTCTTGAGAACGAGGTGTCAGAGATACGCTCTACGAGTTTTCAGCTCCGTCATGAGCTACAGAAAATGGCGGACGTTCGCACGCAGGACGCAGCATACGCATATGTTGGCGAACAGGAGTCGCGGCTAAACAAGGAGCGCACTAGAGCTGCCGAAGAGGACGTTCGAATCCTTCGGACAGAACTCTCTGATCTCCGTGAGTGCCATCCCCCGATACGGAACGAAGAGGATAAGGACACCAAGGAGGTACTCAAGGAAGGCGAAGAGCTGCAGGAAGCACATGCAAAAGTGGAGGCTGAATCTCGGGAAGAGGTGATTTCGCTTAATGCACGCCTTGAGCAAGGGACTATATGGGCCCATGCTGTCAAAGACCTTGGGGGCCATCTCCTAGCCCGGATCTCAAAGCTTGAGAACACCCTTCAAATCTACGGAATCCAGGACGACGATGATCAGCGGGATACGTTGGTCGACCGTTACAACAGCCTCCTCGATTTTGTTGAGGACGACGAAGATGAAGCTGATGTCTCCGGAGCGGAGCATATCTTGGTCGACATAGACGATATCATGGCACAGAGTAGCACGGACTGCTCGCGAGGCATCCCGGCTGATGAGGCAACGCCTGCCGACGCTGAGGCTGGAGATTTATCCCCGGTGGCCGCTGGAAAAATGCCAGAGATTCCAAATAGTCGGGCTCACCGCACCGTTGCTGAGAAGGAGCGGGCTCTAGGGTTGTTCTTTAACAGCCATGGTCGTGCGAAGTTCCGATCCATTATTGTGCCACCGCAGGACGAAGCGGATGAGGATGGAACTCCGGGTCAAGAGGAGGAAGACTCCTTCCATATGACTCCAAGCGCCTGGACCCGAAAATACCCATCTAGAGATGAGGCTGAGCCTTGCAACGCCACAGATGAGTCTTTCTTCTGAGGGGTGCCCGTCGGTTAGTATGGGGTAAATGATGGAGTGGTCGCTGAATCTAAGGTCTCTCCCTCAGAAGTCTGCGCTGGGAAATGTCTCGAATGCTAGAATACCTCGGTTGATTTCGTACGTTACAATTTCCAAATTGCTTATTTTTCCGAACTTCTCCAGAGCGCGACTGGCATTTTGACCACTAAGGCGCGGGCCAATCTGTGGATCAATCTACATCACTTATGGGCAAAATCAAAGGCCTAAACTGTTTACCCAAACCACCGAGCTTTCCTCCCTCATGAAGTCATCTATAGACCGGAATCATGATTCAAGAAACTATCACTAAAGCTAGAGGGAAAGAGTCACTATAAAATGTCCGAGTTTTGCCCTCTTATACATGCAAAAGTTTTCGCGAGTCCATCACAAGTATATCATCTTATATATATACGAATAATTTCCCAGGTCTCATTATAAACTACTGAATCCAAATTTCAGCTTCAACGACGTCAGAAGCAGAGTCACGAACACTTTCTTCAAGATGAATAAAGCGTCAACACAGGGTCAAAGTGTTGACAGACCAAGGCCATTACTTCCTTGGTTATGAAGCTAAAGAGGTTATGATTGAAGAAGAATAATACTTCAACACAACTTGAAGATACGACTGCTCGGAAAGTGTTGAAAGAAAATAGTTATGGGATTCAACAAAACGACTTTTGCTCTCTTCTCCCTATTCACCTCCGGTGTTATCAATATATTTACCTCGACACAACTTTAATTATGTTAGCCGGATGGTTCACCTTATGGTACTTATACTCTCAATATTTCTGCAGATTCCTTCTCAGCTTCCTTCCTCATACAACCTCGAAAACCTTGGAATACTATCATCAAATACGACCTCAAGACTTTTAAGCTTTGTTGATCAAGTTCATCATAGTTACAGCTACTGAACCTGTATTTGAAACTCAAGATACTGCGGTCACTACCTTGTATCGCTTCTCACAGCATATCAAGCGACGAAGGCAATTGCTGTCTTGAACCATACCTGTCACAGTATCTACAGGTTGAACCATTACATCTACTACTCCATTATCTGTTGCATATTATCTCTCAGACATCGAATAGCCGGAAGCATGGAATTCAAGTTGAAGAAGCCTTGGACCACGTGCAAGGTACTTACTAGCGAAGTTAGTCATCCAGACCTGTATCTCAAAGATGACATACTGATCTCAACATAGGATGCACCTGAGCAGAGTATCAAAGCCGAGTCTTCCTCGCTCAGGAAGAAGATTAAGAATGTGTTTTGTAGAAAGAAGGTATGGATTATCCTGGTTGTAATATATATTAAGGATTCATCTTCTAACCCTATCACGATAGCCCACATCTACAAGCTGTAAGAATACAGGCTTTCCATCCTCCCGATCGAACTCAGATAGTAGAAACGCGGAAGAGCCCAAGGAGATTCCGTCAAAGTCTCAAGTGCTGCCAGAGTCCCCAAGCGATAGTCAAGGTGCTCTTCGGAAGCAAACTGAGCGATTGCATTCAATAATGTCAATTGAGAACGCGTGCCAGGCTGTAGGAACCGGCGACTCGGGCGACGAGGAAGAATCCAGCCTTCCAGACACCCTGCCGATTGCAGTGAAATCATTAGTCGACGACCTCCTCTTCCCGAAGAAGAACCCTCGACTATGCCAGCTTAGAACCCTCTCCACTGATCGTCTCCAGACATTGTTCAAGGCCGGACATCAGAGGCACTTGTCAGGGGACACATTAGTTGGATCGAACGATGGGCAAACAAAAACCTCTTTTGTCCTTCCTGAATGCTCCGTACCCGACTCTTCTATTCTGGACTCGACCGACGTGCAGTCAGAGGACACAGAAGTTCAGTTAGAGGGTAATGAAATCCAGCTGTACAGACAGTTAGCCTTTTACAATGCATCGCTCTATGACTCTGAGGAGGAACGCATCAGAGCAGAAGTCGGGGCCGAATGGAAGGCTGCATTCAAGTCCCAAGGGAGGAAACACAACCAGGATATACTTGATGTTCAAGAGGGTCATATGGATGACCTCAAGCGGGTTGATACGAGATTCGGTGCTGTACAGAGAGAGGGACAGCGTTTTAAACACCAGAGAGACGACCTGCTGGTACAACTGAAGGTCGTGAAGGAAGAGCGTGATGAGCTCCAGGAGAGTTCCGACCTCGACACGTACTCGGACGAGAATGCAACTCTTCGAGAAGATAATGCCCGTCTACGTGGTTGGGTTGAGTATGGGCGGCAAATAGGGTTGGAGAAGGTGATGGGTCTTGAGTACAAGATTCAAGACCAGGAAATTACCATCAGCGCGGTCTTTCAGGAAAACACTGGGCTTCGGGATGAGCTTGCTGAAGTCGCTGAGGAAAAGCGATTCTTGTGGTCCGGGCGCGCTGCAGACAGAGATGCGCTCAGAGGAGTCTTAGAACAGATGGGCCCGCTCGAGGAAGAGCTTGCCGAAGCAAGAGAGGAAATCCGTGCCACGAATGAATGCTGGGCTAGAGACGGTGAGACGCTGGACGAAATCTCTGAGCAAAAATACCAACTTGGGATTCAGCTGGCAGCCACAGTTGTGGAGAACAATGCGCTGAAATTGGCTGCTGTGGCACAGCAGCAAGGTATGCAAAACGGCTGGGCGGAGGGGCTGATCCATCTGGCTCTTCAGCTCTTGGCCCGTATGCAATCGTTGGACACGGAGCTGCAACGCCAGGGGTCTAACATGTACAACGAGGAGCGGGCAGCGCTCATGTCGTACTGCTGCGAGACTTTACGCCCCCATGGGGTGAATGTCTCTGCGCTTAATGCCGATGACAAGGCCCTGATGGAAGGCGCCGTTCTCGTTACCGCCTCCCCAACGTCTTGAACCACCTCCAATCTTTGGCTTCAAATCAACAGACCAATCACTTAGAAGAGCCGACCCATACGCAGGGTAAAGCCCTTAGGATGGAGACATGGGGATCATGTTCGCCTACCTAGCTTGAATGGTTCCAATCTTCGACACCTCCAAGGCCCCGGGAGGCTATGCTTCCTTAGGTAGAGGTCAGGCTGGCGAGATGTCACCTTCAAGGACAGCCCTCTCAGAATCTAGCAAATCCAGCTGCACTCTCACACCAGCTCTAACGCATCACTTCGCTCCATGACTCTTCATCAGCATCCGGAACCGGCCGGCAATGCGAAATCTCCAACTCGCCCTCAAGCTCGTCACAACGGGCAAGCTCTTTTACTACCCCAACGTCAGGATTTTCCTGCCCAAGGTTCTGGGAAATAGACGTCTTCCACGTCAACCCAAGCATTCCAAGCTTCGCAGACGCAGCATTTCCAGATCCCATATCCAGCTCACCGAAACTTCACCACCTCGCGTCCCATGATCAATATTTTCCATTTCAGTATCCAATTTCACAGAATATTTCCAGCAATGAATTTCCCGGCAAAACTCCGAGCCTCCTCTAAATCTCCACATCTCCTCCCGGCTTTCCCGTCATCATTACCAGCATCCAGAACCCACCAGCAAATGCGAAATTTTCAACTCGCCATCTAGCTCACTAGCAAGTCGGCACCCCCACATCCCTTTAGAACATGACCGCAATTTCGATTTCGGTGGATTGTTCAATAGCTACACGCCATTCCGCTCTCCCTCCGCATGGACCAACAGCATCATCTAGCGTGTGGAGAGCCTCTTGGGCGGGGGGGGGAAATTCAGGATGGGGTTCAGAAAAAATGGGTGTTCATGTTTCCCACCAAAATTCACTAGTAACCATCATCCTCAAAAGTTTCCGAATCATTTTTTCCAGGATGGTCCTTATCACGTCGTCAGGGGTTTTTTTTTTTGTCAGGGGAGTTAGTTAATTTGCATATATACATATCATAGCTCCTACAATACTACAGTCAAACCAACCCCCAATACATATATCATAAATCCCGCATGAATGAAAATCTCCCCACACACCACACTACATGCTTAAAAACTCCCCATATCTCCTTTATCGAAATCCCAAACACCACCCCGAAAACCATGAGCTGAGGATGATTGAGCGTTTCCCATCGGGAGAGAGGAATAAATACCTCAACCGCCAGCCATATATATATCCACCGGACGGAGGTGTCGGTCGTGTAGAAAATCAGATATGTAGTCTGTTTTGTATTACTGTAGTGGAAGAGATGGATGGGGTGGTGTGGTGGTGGTCTACGGATGGATGCGGGTGCGGGTGCGGGGTGGTGGACCGTGAGTACCTACCTGTAGGAGTTGTGAGGGGAGGGGTTCTCTATTTATGGGGGGGGGATTTGGATTGATTGATTGATCCGTCATTGATGATCGGGGGAGTTTTTGGGGCCATGGATGGGGCGATTGTGCGCGGTTCGCAGGGCAGCAAAAGCGACGCTGATCATAAAAGGCAGGCTACCTAAATGGGAAAATCGCTGAATGACCGCTTTGGCTTGCTATGTATGTACTAGGTACGTTATCGAAGAAGGTGATGAAGAAGGGAATCATGTACAATCTCAGCTTAATATCCATTCGTCGTCCTACAACATGAGCTTAGCCTACTAGCCCAGCCCAGTGACGCCCGACACCGCCCCCTTGGCTCCGCCAGCGACATCCTTCACCTTGCCCACGTCGGCTGTTTTCCCAGCTGCAGCGCCGATATCAGCCGCCTTCTTGGGGTCTGGAAGATCCACACCTGAGCTCTTTCCCTTTTCGCCTCCGTGTTTCTTCTCCGGAGCGTGCTTCTTCTCCGCATGCCCGTTCATCTCTTTCTTGTTCCCCCCCTCGCCCCCCTGCGTCTCCTTCTCCCCCCCCTCATCCCCCTGCGGCTTCCCCGCCCCCGTCAGCGAATCCAAACTCAAGCCCCCAGGCAACGGCTTATGAATGCCCGGAATCTCCTTCTGGTTGAACCACTTGAGGATGTAGTAAGCACCCATGCCCCAGAGCCAAATGAAGGCGGCGGCGAAGGTGGTGATGAAGAGGGTGGGGAGGAGGATGACGAGGGCGACGCCGACGGCGAAGACGATGAAGACGAGAGCGCCGATGAGGCCGATGAGGAGGGCGGCGAGGAGGGAGAATATTACGACGGTGATGGTCATGATGATGAAGAGGCCGAGGGGCAGGCCGGAGAGGGCGATTTGGGAGAGGAGGAAGGACTGGGGGGGTTGGGGTTAGCATAATTGAGGCAAGATGGAAAGGCTTGAATAGCTGTGCATATGTAATGTGGTTCTCGGAGGAGAGAATGTGAGACAGGTGTATCAGGCGCATTTGAAAGGCTATGGAATTCGGAGGCTTACGGCAAGCGCAGGTTTCTCGGTAGCGAACTTCGAGGCCTTTGCCATCAGCTCGTTTCTTCGCTCCGGCGGCATCAGGCTATCTAGCCAGCTTTTGCCCTTGTTGACGATGCCTGTGACCGAGCCTTGTAGGGCACCGGTCATGCCACTGACCATTTCGGCCATGGTTGCTGTGGGCTGTTGAAGATAATGCGGTAGTTAGGGGGCTGAGCGGAGGAAGGCGAGGGCGTGTTTTTCTCGAGGCGTGAGTCGATGGAAGGAGGTACGAAAGATTCGTAACGGTGATGATGGATTTAGAGACAGAAGAGCCTCAAGACACTTCCTATTGATTATTTATTGTTCAACGAGCTGTAGGAGCTTATCACAATGGGAATTCTCGGTGGTGGAAAACAGGGAATTTGAAGCGCGTTCTGGCCACGAGCATGACGTCGGTTTGGTGATGGCCGCAGGCATTCCAGTCGACATTGCACAACGGCAAAGACCGTCCATCCCCAACCATTATTATGATTTACTATGGCGTTCGACAAGCCTCAAGAAACCACCTTCCCACGATGTCAAAGGACCTTCCGTGCTTCCTTACCACCTTACTTTAGCATCGTGTCTGGAGAATAGGTACCTACGGTACTTTCCGTCGAGCACGGGACAGTCTGTTCTACAGTACCAAGTCTCGCTGCAATACGAGGCGGATAGAGCCGGGAACGAATGCCCATCGACTCATCGACTCCGCTCGCTACACATGTGTCTAATCGGCGAACCAGTATATTGTAGGTGCATAAGGTAGTTAGTACGGAATACCTGAGGCCATGTCTTGAGCTGTCGATGCAGCGCAGAACACAGGCCAGCGAATCCAATATGGATAGAAAAAGCGAAGCGTTCAATGACAGCAACAAACAGCAGTTGTTATCATGTCCAGCTATCTCTTTTTGTCTTGTCCGAGAAGGTCTGGCATCACGATGCAGCTCCAAGACACGACCAAGGGCATTTCTTATACTCTTGTACTCCCCAGAGAAAAGTAAGAGACAACGTCCCGATAAGGCTGCGTCGAAGAGGTACGGTAGTAGTACCTCAACCATGGTTAAGGTACCTAAGGTACCTACAAGTATGGTTTCCAAACAGCCCAGGCTGAACTAATGGCTAAGTACCTTATGCATGCATTGGCATGCATCGGCATGCATTGACCCTATCACATTCACACCGTTGCCTTATCTCAATCAATCATATCGCATGGCGGGGTAATCATCATACTAGATCTACCGAGGAGCTGCAAGGTGTTTGTTTTAATTCCCTACCTTAAGGTACGCAAGGCCAAACGCTGGGCTATGAACATTGCAGTTGTTCCTCATCTGCGACATCTCAGCCAAAGAGGCAGATTTTCGAGAACTGTAACAGTGCCTGTGCCTTTGAGGTACACGTGATGAATCTGAGCATCTGCTGATTGTCAATTATCAGCGCTATGTACTGTACATAGTCTGGTAACAGGACATCGCAACACCCCCACCATACCTGCCTTCATCAGCCCTGTTGGTGATCGCCTTCTGACTTCACTGAACAATACCTTAACACATCGAGCTTGGACTGGCTCAGCCTTCAACAGCCTCTTCACAGAGCGCCAAACATTTCAGCGTGGTGCTTTGCAGGGCTTGCATATTTATACCCATAGCTTGCCACTACCTACGTCCTGTTGACGTTTGTATCGCGTCAGCTTTCTTGACCATCGTTACCATCCCTTTCTTCAGTGCTCATCTCTTCAGAGTTGTCAAAAATCAAAAAAACACCAAGACCAGCTAGGTACCTATGGCACTATCAGGTTTTCTGAATCGTGTGAGCACGAATTCAAGTTTTCGCACTGCCAATTCCTCCCCTGATGGCGAGCTTCCCATGGAGACAATCTCGAGACGTTCAAGTGATATTGCATCACAGCGACACCTCTCGGAGGCTGCAAACCTGGGACAGAGGATTCAAGATGATATCAACAACGGTCAATATGAGTGTGGCATTTGCATGGACAAGGTGACGAGAGACAGCGCCATATGGTACTGCATGACCTGCTGGAACGTTTGTCATCACGATTGTATGCAAAAGTGTGCAGCTGGTGGAGCAAACAGGACCGTTGCCCCTGGGCGGAAATGGAAGTGTCCATCTTGTAGAGCGGTGTATTCTGGTCCGCCACGAGTTGTCTGCTGTGAGTCGCACTAGCCGCACTCCATTCTTTCTGGATCAATATGCTAATCACATGCAGGGTGCGCAACTTCGCTTGGCGTTGTCAACAGAAACGAACAGCCTCCGAATTCCTGCGGGTCTCCTTGTTTCAAACCACTGTCTTGTCTTCACCGCTGCTCTCAAAATTGCCATGCGGGACCATGCGATCCATGTGCCCACGGCTGCAAGCCGCGGGTTCAAAAGACGGAGGTTCGAATCCTGCAAACTTCGTTAAGAGGCAGTACAGTAGGTGATCGGGGTGGCGGAGTCGGCATCGCTGTTAACGCAGATCTCGAGCGCGCTGCTCCGCGGCTCTGGGAAGCTCAAGACTCAATCTCCGTGCTTTTGAAGCGTATCATAAAACGTCACGGTGTCAGTTGGATCCTTACCTTGACTCTTATGGCTGCCGTCATTTTGTGGACCGCAGTGATCGTGGAGCCATTTAATCACAAGTCTATAGCCGAAAACAACAAAGGAGTGAGGGCTACCTGGGCCGTACTAGGGATCACAGGGTTCTTCATTACGATATATAACGTTCGCTCGGTTCTTGCGTTCCAAAAGACTCGGGCAGAAATCAGAAGCCAAATGGAGACACGTTTGCCAAAGCTGACGGCTTTGCTTGGGATATTCGATTGTCCCTGGGCCATTCTCCACCGTTGCTTGACGGTAACATGGGTGATCGGGCCATTCTTCAGGTATGTATATGTATTTTTCACTTCCAAGCTGTGATTACCAGACCTGCTTCAAGTGGCACTCTTTCCTTTTATATCATCATCCACACTGCTTTCTTACGTGGCTAACGTATCTGCATAGTGCCGTCTTTCTCCCCATGATTGCTCGACTACTCTACTTCCAGCATGTCTGTGACGGCTTTGACACCAGAATCGTCCTTGATACAGGTAAGTACATATAAACTTTCTGACGATACGCCGACTTCTGCGTCATTCGATCACAAATCTAACAAACATCAGGTGGCGACCCCCTCACCAGAGCCGATTACAGAGTAAACCCTATCTTTAAAGACCTAACTGCGGATGCCCTTCCTCCCTATACCATGGCTATCGCAAGTAATAGCACCGACAAGTCTCAAACCTCCGTCGAGCTGAATTACTATGACAACCCTCTCAACGAAATCCTTGGAATAACCCAAACCGTACAAGCTCCCCTCCCCCTCAGAACCACAACAATAGACGACAACCGTATCGGCATGACCATAATCCAAACCCATGCGAAAGACACATACGAGCTGAATCCCTCGAAACTGTGGAAAGACAAAATCAAGAAGGTCTTCAATGGCTGGGGTAGTGATGAAGAGGATACTATCGTCGTCAAGATCGACGTTCATGAAAGCCCTGGCTTCTATCGTGTAATTTACGACAACGTCCTCAATGAGTGGTTAACCCAAGTGGATTCAAAACCTCAATACAACGGCACATTCACATCAGACCAGCATCTCATCTTCCCCTCCCTCGGCTTACAAGTCCCAAATTTCGCTGACTTCGCCAAAAGCTGCAAGTACGAGCCATTCCTCAAGATGCACCGGGGCACCGGTGCGCCTTCCGAAATTGAAAAACAGGGGAAAGAGAGCTATAGATACGATGGAGGCGATGTGGTTCTGAGGACCGTGGCGTTTGGGATCAAGCAGAGGAGGCTTGAGATTTGTGCTAGGAGGAGGGATGTGGTTACGGATACGGGGGTGGTGCTGAAAGGGCTGGGGGACAAATTGCCGGTTGTTGCGGGGTTTTTGGCGAGTGTGAGGTATGAAGGGTGGAAGCATGGTAGGCAAGGGTCATGCTGAGGAAAGGCGGTATGGAGTATGGATGTTCTTTGGACGACGGCTGTCCTTGACGAGCGTGGTACCGGACGGAGTCAGATTGGCTGTTGGATACTCGTCTCCTTTCCAGAACGGAAAAGTTCTTCCTATCCTTCGTTTTCATGTTCCACAGCGATGCGGTCGTCCAATGTCTAAGCCAAAGCCCACTTTCTATTCACTAGCTACCAAAACTCAACTCAACCCAAACTGAACAGTAGCTCCTGCAATCTCTCGCCCCAACCCCCACGACGCCGCCCTAGTGCATCACGAGAAACCTCCAGACTGCCTCTCGGAGCACATCCCCATTTTCGAGTCGGCACCCCATCCCCCTTCGTATATATACACCTCGACTTTGGAAATCCAAATCCCACACGACATCTCAAGCCTAAGGCCTTCTCTCTCTCTCTCTCTCTCTCTCTCTCTCTCTCTCTAATTCCATCATCCCTCACGTAAAGCACACCCAGTTCCCCAATGCATATGTACCTACTTCCGGCCCCGTCACAGAGACAAAACGGCTTCTTTCGCCTAGCGGGGGAAATATGTAGCATATGTAGGAAGAGGCTCGTTTGGAACAATAATTCTTTGGTCGAAATTTTAGTGTAGTAGTGTAGTGTAGTGTAGTACTTGGAACGGTTGAGATTTGAGGGATTCGGGGTTGAGTTAGTATCATGACATGGCCAGTGGAATGGCTGATCTGTCACATCGACCGATCGAGATCGAAAAATCAGAAAAGAAAAACGTCTCAGATCACCACCACGAGGGATTGCCTACACCCACTATTCCCACACACCATTCCCATCCCCATCCCCACCCCCAACCCCACAACCACCGCCAGACACCACTTCCCGCCACCCTTTGTTGTATATCCAGCAACAACAGAAGGAATAGGACCGGGGTTCTAGTTATCGATGTATTTCAGGGATCATAATAGCTAAAGAGGTGGGTTTTGCTCGGGTAGGAAGATAGTGAGGGTGCGGGTGAGGGTGTAGAGAAGAGGTATGAGGGTGTTATGAGGTGCTGGGTTTATGGGGATGCGTTGGGGAAAATGGGAGGGTGGAGGGGCAAAGGGGAGTGTGTGATGATGGCATCTTAGCGAGTGGAGGTTCGAAAGGGAGACGGTGGCGGTGAATTGCGTGGAAGGTAAAGTTTGTGGATGTGGGTGGGTGGTATGGTGTCCATAGGCAGGAAGGGAATATAATTGCTGATAAAAAACTTCGAGGAAAGGGGATATTTTTCGATGATTGGGAGAGGGTTGGGGGATTACAGACTGTGGTGCTGATTGAAATAAATTGGGCAGTGGGGAAGGGGGGAGGCGAGGAGCAGAGAAGTGAGGGATGGGGAATGAGATGCAATCAGAAGAAAAGATATTCTCTATATCCTAAAACGCGATAAATCCCTACGAAGGAGTTGACAAACAACGACACGACCGCCATAACGAAACCGACCCATGCCGATCTCTCAAAGAAAGGTTTTAAGATTGCTGTAAAGCGAAAATTTTGGTATTCCATCTTCCTCGAACGAAAACCGCGAACGTCCCGAAACCATCGAGACCAACACGCTTCCTATATCCCTCACACACACACACACCATCCACACCATCCACAATCCCACAATCCTCCTCCCTCTCGCATTCCATCCATTCCATTTCGAACGAAAGACTTTTTTTAGCATAGCCCATAGCCAGAAACCGCCGTAATCTCTCGACATCCTCATACTACGTACGTTATGTAGACGACCCCCCCCCCCAACACACATTCAGGACTTGCAGAAACATGGTTTTTTCCCGACGAGCTGATTTCGTGGGGAACTTGAGTCGGAATAAGGGAAGCTGGTGTTTTTGGGACTGGGCAAATGGATGGTGGGCGCGGTGCGATAGGGAGAGATTGGGGGGGTGGGTTGTGTGGTTCGAGAGGGGGAAGGATGTGTAGATAGCTCTAGAGGCGGGGGGATTGGGGAGGATAATGTGGGGGTTGGATTCCCGTAAGGAGGGGATTTGTTGGAGGAGGTTAATGGGTTCTTTGGGCAGGGGGTAGGTGTTTGCGGGGAGAAGTTTTTGGTTCGGAATGGTACGATAGCGATTTGTTCAGTGCCAACTCATCCACTGCTTTGATCACCGGCGAAATTAGTAATGTTGCTAATATCAAACGTGTATTGTGACGGGGAAAAAACAAGAAATGGTCTTTGATCGGTTGATTCAGTCATCCCTCACCACCACGTCAACATAATCCAACAAAAACGACGTCTGCCCATTCAAAAACACCGCCCCACTCTCCGGATCCCGCCGCACCACCCTCCGCACCGTCGGCACCACAATCCCCCCAAACGTCTTCGGGTCATAGCAATAGTGGCTCGCATGCGCCTGGAACACGTCCGCGCAGTAGTCAAACCGCTTCAGCATGCACGTCTGCGCGTCGAAGAAGAACCGCTGCACGCGGTTATGCGCGGGGATGTCGTCGGGCCATGTGATTTCGAGCCCGCGCCAGGCAGTCTCCTCGCCATTTTCGGTATGCGGCGCGAGTTCCGTAACTGAGAAGTCTGGGCGTAAGAGGAAAAAGGGCGCGGCAAGGTAGTTCCACATGGCGTAGCCGACAAAGTAGGTCAGTTGCAGGTCGGTCAGGGGACTGGCGCGGGTCATGCCGGCGAAGGAGGCGCGCGGGTGGTCGAGGGAAGTGAGCACTTTACCATCGCGACGCTCGATCCAGGTGCGGTGCGGGGTGTAGATCCAGCGGTCGTCGGGGGCGCCGCCGAGGCGTTGGATGGTGGTTTTGGGGGTCTGGGTGTCGATGTGAACTGTTGGGGTGAAGTGGCCCGGGTGGCCTTTGAGGTCGAGCAGGGCGCCGGAGAGGTTGAAGGTTACTTCGATGGAGCGGATTTGGGCCCAGCGGTCTGCGCCGCCGTGGGCGTTGATGATGGCCGTGATAAAGTCCGCGGTGCTGGGGGTGGTTAGTTGTGGTGGCGTGGAGGGTGGGTTGAGGGAGCTTTACCTTGTAGTGGCCGTATGCATTGTGTTGTGAGTTGCAAAGTATGGTTTTTCTTCCTGGTAGCAGCGGACATAGATATCAATGGCTGGCAGAAGCAATGACGTTTGCGAGCTGACAGAGCATGTGTCTTGACGAGAGATTGCAGTCGCGTTGTTGGTTTCCCCTGCGCAAGCGTAAAGCATCTGTGTCTACCTAGAAGCCTCGGCATGAACATGATTAAGAGGGAAAAAGGGCATGTCTTCGTGAAGGAACGCATCAGTAGTCATCTCGGACACGCCGACCAAGACGGTTCTATTCGGGAGCATCAAAGCACCTGTTGATCACACATTCTTTCAGTCCTTTTGCTTCATAAGGTCCCTGCACTCTCCACATCTTGCCAAGCCTCTGGTGATTAGCCTTCTTGTACGTGATTCTTGCTCTTGTTGGGGACAAGTAGACAAAAGGATTGTTCCGATCTTGCAGGACCTTACGTGGAGTGCAGTCGCGGTAGTGAGATCTCCCGTCTCTCTTGCTGAGATCTAGTGCATACACCCTAGTAATCCTTTGAACCGTTGCAAGAATTGCCAATCCTTTAAACCGTTACAAGAATTGCCATACCAGGTATACAGCCACCTTGCATATTGGCCTCGTCATTGATGTGCAAATATGGGTTCTAGAGGGCAATTTCGAGGCAAAATTTCTCAAAGTCAAGAGGTTCAGATTTTCTACTTCAAGTCGCACTAAATGGCCATCAAGGCGTCAAAAAGTCACTGTACCCAAGATATTAACGCCACCCAGGTAAACGGATTCCAAGTTTCCCAACTGTTTTGGTTTTCGTATCTTCTCTCTAGAAATTACCCATCTCGTACGAACTTTTGCTACGTAAATAGGGGCCCCACTTGTACAGTACCCACGGAATTGGTAGCAACAAAATGCTGATGAACCCCAAGAGACTACCAGCCCAAGCGATCCCAAGCCTGTTATACATCTGTATGGTGAAAAGGGGAAAGATAGCGCCAAAGGTATATCGGAGTAGACCGTTTGCGGCTATTGCAGATGCAGCATTCAAGGCGTGATATGCGTCGACGAGATAAGCCATGGTTCCTAGCTGTGGGACTGGTGAGCAGAACAAGTGGCAGTATCAAGGGTATAACCTACGAATAAGCATACCGTACCCCATCCGAATGGAATACCGGCAAGAATGGGCACAATCCAATGGATAGATGCTCGAGCGGTCCACGCAAACCTAGAAGTGGTGAACACTGGCAATTGAATAAGAGAGAGCCAGGCAGACTTACCAAAATAGAGAAATTGGGATACCGAGGGAACCGAACATGGAGATATACAACCGCTCTTCGGGAGGAGGCATCTTGCCCTCCGGTGCCCTCAGCTTTGCTTTTGCGTACAATGTGTTGTCCACTACAACAAAAGTCGCCACTGCAAAGCATACCCCTATAATTATACCTAGGAATGCAAGGCCGACTTCTCCAGGACTGAAGTTATATACACCAACAAAGACATATGGGTATGCATCGAAGAAGGCAAATAAGACTCCAAAGGCAAAAGATACATAGAGAGTAATGGATCCTACAATCGGCTCCATGAACAGCATGCGAAGTGGTCGAAACAGAATGACCGTGAACAGAGCTTTTAAAGCCACTTTGGCGGGGGGTTTTGGTGGTCCAGGTACTCCACGTTTGAGCGCTCGGCGCCGTAGCAGTTCTTTTTTAGATGTCTCCCCAAGGAAGAATGCCATGATCCAAACAGGCCCTCCAACCATGAGCATGACCCACATGAGCCAGCGCCAATCATCTCTTGCTTCCATTGTATAGCCGCCAACCAATGGAGCTAACGAGGAGCCGACGAATGGCGCCAGGATAAAGAGTACTGTGGCAAGGCCACCTCCATGCTGCAATTCCCAAACATCTGAGATGGTCCCTGCTCCTACTGCCACAGCTGGAGCTCCAAAGGTACTGGAGAAGAATCGACAAACGATAATGGAGGTTATGTTTTGTGAGAGACCTGTAGCCATCGTAAAGATGAGAGATACAGGCATGGTACAAATGTAGACTATCTTTCGACCAAAGGTTTCAGAAATCGGAGCGCCGATCATAGGCCCAAATGCTATGACAACAGTCAGCTATTGTTATAAAGCATAGAGAGAATTGTATGATATACCTATGCCTTCAGAGTAGAGCGATAACCCAAGTATAGCAACCGTCTGGCTCACATGAAACCGCTCCATTATCTGAGGAATACCGGGAGTATATACAGAGGTGCCGAATGTCCTGGGTTTTATCAACACAAAGGAACAGTGCCAGCATGAGAGAAAAAACGTACACAGCAAACGCATACATTGCCGGAACGGCAGTTGCATAGATTTTGGTGACCAGGCTCCAATTTCGTGGGTTTCCTGGATCGCCTGGGCCGTCCCAGTCCACTAAGGCACTTGCTGATGGTTTTGTTTCGCTAACCATTGTACTGCTGTCACCACTCTCAAGCGATGGCGGTGCATTCACCTCGAGGGGTTGTCCCTCGGCGATGCCCTACAACATGGATGAGTCCTTCTCCGCTCATACCATGAAGGCAGTATTGTTTCCATAACATACCCTCGCCCCAGAAGTATCATTCAACGCCATGGCGAAAGCCTGGAACAAACAAGCTTAGGATGCCAAGTCAGAGAGGAAGAAAGAAGAGTGAAAGCGGGCTGAGAGACCTGGGGAGAAATGAAGGCTATCTAATGCAACAGATGCAGGGATGGGAAGTTGCAGGCTGCCATGTGAGCCTATGACGGTAACAGCTTCGAGGAATACAAGGCTATATCAATCGGACCAGAGGAAGGTGGATAGGCAAATAGGTTTTCATTCGCAATGCGGAAGCATTTGTCTGTCGTACAGCTCATCGCATTTCGCTTCAAAACCCACCGCTTGTCTCCAAGACATCTTCGAACCTACTACTACATACCTACCTTAGCCCGTGAGCAGATATAAAGTATCAGTACGGGGTGCGTGATGGCATAACACTAGGCCACTTTAGGTGCCGTGACACAAACAGATATTGCAATCCGCTTTTCAATACGTGTGGACCCTTGTTACTCTATGCAAAAGGGCGGGGGCAATTCCGTAATTCCGCATTTCCGCACTACTAGTGGTATGTACTCTCTAGACCACACCTCGGCCCAACTTTCTTCTTATGTCCTTCCCACCGACTGGTCAACGATCCGAATCATTGTTCCACGCTTGCGCAATAGGGCTATGTAAGACCACTGACATTCCAGAAGGGGAACATTGGTAACCCCCTACCATTGCTTCCTACAATAGCTATCCGTGTCTGCTACCTGGAGCGCTGATTGACATTGGCCGGCCATTAAGGAAAAGCGCCCTGGCTTGTTACGGCAGAAGGATCTCCCATCAGCTCGCGTCGTTCTGTAGGCTGGTCAACCTCGGCATCGTCTCAATGCCAGATGTGATGCCTGATGGACACTCCCGGTTATTGTTCGCAGCAGCAGCATATGTGATGCGCACGTTGACTATGTGGGACTGCTCCATCGATCGATCAGGAACATGAAGTTGCATGTCCACATGATCCAGCTTCTGTTTCATTGTGATCGCGACCGCTTATCCCTATATGATTCAAAGCTTGCGTCTGATTTCCGTTGAAAATACACTTTCGATCTGTTTCTCCGATCCTGTCACCTCTCTATCATCAGATACTGACTAGCGTCGGCGACTGCATCCTACTAAGTATGCATTCTTGTGCATGTTATTGAGCTTCGATGGTTGAACATCGATGATTAAACAAGACGAGAGTAAGGTACTTCATCTATTCATTTCTAAACTCCGTTCTTCCAGCCATACCTCCAAATCTTCGTATATCGTTCTATATGCGAGACTGGACAGGAATGAAGATTACTTCTTTTCCATAAGAACGCCCTCAGCCGAGGGCTTTTGCCTCGCTTCAGACGCCTTCCCTTTGATCAGTTCCAGTGTTATCGAATAGTGTCAAACGCTTAGAAAGAAAGGGATTTTCCTGGGATCTAAGGAGCGCCAGATGAATGGCATGCCTTGCGCCAGGCCTCTCTCATCGAAGACTCTACTCATTATTCTGTTGCTAATGTCCAGCATCTCGTTCTCAAATACCCTGGCAGCACTTTTTACAGCAGCAGAACCGTAACCTAAGAAATTAGAACCGGAGAACATATGGACAAGGTTTCCATTGGCCTCTTCAAGCTTCGGTCGGTTGAATCTGATCAGAAGCGTGATCTGACCCAATGCATCGGTCATATTTGGGAGGAAAGGCATCAAAGTATCAATGGTACCCTTTGTCTCAGGTGGTGGAGCATATAAGGCTGCTGGGTGGAAGGGTAACACTCCAGAAGTCGAAGCTGGTGTGCCGCTATTAAGTGAGTGGTGGCTGACACCGTTGAGATAGGCAACGTGGACGAGGATTGAGGTTAGTACATCGCGTGAGATGAGCGGTGAGCTGGGAAAATCCAGGACTTTGGCTGCGGTACTCGCCTCGACAATCCATGATTGGAGCTCATGATCAGGCGCGAGAAAATCTTCTGATGGGTAGTAGACCCGCAGATAAGATTCGGTGAAGCGGGACAGAGTGGACACCATGGCACTTGCGTCCTCGTAATAGGGCAATGATTTGAGAGCGGGACCATAGCTACAACTGATCAGACCACGAGAAATCAAGTCCTGATGAAAATAATTGGCTTGAAATGCTCCTGCGGTCAAAGGATAGTACTCGGTGGCAAATTGGCGGACAGCTTCGTTGCTCAGAAAGAATGTTTGGTCAAAAAACCCGCCTGGGTTAAACAAAACTTGCTCGCCTACGGGCCGGATGGCATATGCCTGGTACATGACTGTAAAAGTTATTACGGGATCCGTCCGATAAATATTAACTGGCACTTACTGCGGTCCAAGAAGGCTCTAACGGGATGCATTTCGCTCAGAGTGCGTAACGCGGCTTGGTGGACAGCCTCCGAGACGGCGTGTGAATTAGCGAGATGGAAAATCTGGCCGTGGAACAGGTCATTCATGTTGAACATCATCTTCGCCAATAACCAATCATTTTCAGCATCGAGTGGCGTGTAGATCAGATCGCTCTCTACGTTCGTTCTAATTGCCAATGGAAGAAAGTCGCCTGTCATAGGATGAATAAAAAAATATGCACTGCAAGCTGCCGCGTACTTTCCCTTTATCTTGGGATATTTGGCTTGATAGGAGTGATCAGCGAAGAACAGTCGACCGGCTGCGTGTAAGGCCTTCAGGTTCATGCCGTTGGTTAAGTCTGATACGACGGAATCCTCGACCATAAACGGTAGCTCCTTGCTTTCTGGATGGATGCGTTCTACTACATACGGATTCACCGAGAGCCGTTCCATGGAGAAAAAGAGATCCTGCGTATAATTCGTCTGGGCTCCAGGAGCAATTCCGGTTGGCATAGTGAGCTCCCATTGATCGTCATAGAGCAGGCCAAAGCTTGAGAGATTCTGCAGCCCTCCGCCCTGAAAGGTGTAAGCTTCATCGTCGGTTTGGACGCTGAAACATATCTTACCTTGCTCACTGCGGCGGCAGCTAACCGACTCTCTCTCTCAACGTTTTCGGAAACCCAGGCTGCGTCCTCGTACCAAAGATCAACGTCGCTTTTGACCATGGCATCTCCTAGCAAGCCCGTAGGAAAATACGACGTATTTCCCAGTAGGGAGGCGCCATACAGATATCCTTCCCGGTTGCGCTCGATTTGGTCCGCGCGTTCGGAAGGGGTAGCATCAAAGACCGGTAGCACGTACTTTCTCCAGCCATCTCCAGAGTCTTCATTTTGTGGTGAGAGATACTGCTGCTCCACCCGATAATGCGGCTGTGGGAGAGCTGTCGTTAAGGCTATAAGGTGCCATAAGATTGAGGGTCCCGTGACCCCGAACCGGACTAACATAATCTAGAATGGGGAGATACGAGATGAAGAAATCTATCAATTTTAGAGCGAATTCATGAAACGCGAAGGGTACATTGCCCTTGTAGGTCAATAAAACCTTGTGGGAATTGAGAGCGAGTCTGGGTGAGGGAGAGTGGGAGGAATTGAGGAGTTTCGTGAACACTAGAAAGGAAGATGGATAACGGACGGGTCTTAAGGGAGGAATGGTGAAGGAGTTTTAGCAAAATACCAAGAAAGATGGTTTTCTGTGGATTCTACCGGTTGGCCTTCCATCCCAAGGAGCAAGCAAGTTTGTCATACTAAATTCCACATATCAGACACTGGTCCTCTCCAATATGTCTACCAACAATCGAGAAGCAAGTACCTACACAGTCTACGCCCCTCCGGAGCGTTTCAACCCCTGTACTTCGGTGCATGGGCAGCTTACAAAAGAACCATACCACTTAGCAGGGATCTGAACTGCTAAGACAAAGCCCGTGAAGCAAGAATCTCGTCTCAGCTGACGTGTCTCATCCTCCGGAGAACCTGCCATGGGCCATTGGTTGCTCGGTAGAGCTATCTTCCAGCACACTGCTATCTCTTAAGGCGCCACCGAGATGGGTTGAGAGATAAGAAATGCTCTGTGGACAATTCAGCCCTTTTTCAATGCAGAGACGGAGATGAAAGGCTGAGCATGTGCTTCTTGTGCGGGCTGAAATGCCTCTTTCATAGTGGTCAGCATTGAAGAACCTGCACTATTAGGTGAGCACGGCGGACACGCCGCAGACCAACCCGCTCTTTCCCAATTAATCTTGCTTGGCCCCCCACAAAATCGTCGATCTCTCTAACCCGTCCCGGAACGAAGGTCACTGCCATCATCGATTTTCCTATCGGAATCTTGGTTCGTCCGTATGCCTTGCCGTTAGGCCAAATAAACTTAAGGTACGTCTACTTTAAAATACATGAATTACAATCTCTCAATATATAGTTCAGCGCTGACTGAGACTGCTTTAACGTGAATCATGCTTGAGCCTGGTTAGCTTACATCTATTATCGACAGCAGAGTGAGCTGTGGCTTTTATATTCTTCACCTGAACGTGTCTGGAGAACCTGTCAGTAGATCGTCCACTGCGACACGCTTTGCCAAATTGTCATCGAGGCCTGAAAGGATCTGGCCATTGCAATTTGTCAACATCTTGCGATATCAGAGTCATGCGGCTACTGAGTCTTCAAAGCTTCTCGTGGTTTTTTCTGCTCCTCTTGAACTTTGCGTCTGTTTCCAATGGGTACACTTTCCTTCCACGCTTGCTACAAAAAGTGCTCGGGGATACCTTAGAAAGAGCTCACAATAAGCCGTGGTATCCTGATCCATCGAATCCCGTACCCTACAAGAAGCTGCTAGCTATCGACGAGCATGTCAATTGGTTCAAGCAACTCCACAACGGGTCAGAGGATGGATACTACAGACGTTCTTCTTGTCCAGCAATAAACATGCTGGCCAACAGAGGCTTCATAAACCGGTCCGGCCGCAATATAACCTATACAGATCTTTATCGGGCTGTGCGAGACGTTTACAATTTTGGCGAGGATAATGCAAGCTAATCGCCCGAGAATCACTTGTTCTATGCTGATGTACTCAGAGCATGCTTGTAATCGAGCCCACCTTCCAAGCTCATGGCTGGCCTGCCCATATTGACCTTGACTTCTTTAACGTGTGTAAAATTTATATTGTCCCGGAATTAGAGAAACTTACTAAACCTGCAACAGGACGACAATGTTCAGTACATTATCAATTGCCCAGCGGCACCTACTCGAAACGACCGTGCCGTTGGCGATAACGTCAATATCAATATGACTTTGCTCGATTCTCTTTTGAGCTTCTCCAAAGATAATGAGACCCTGAGTCTTGAAGACCTTGCAGAGCATCATCATCTACGCCACAACCAAAGTGTTCATGAGAATCCTAGCTTTCGCTTTGGGAACAAGGGAGCAATCTGTTCACTGTATGACTTACCATGGTACTCTAGTATGTTCATATAGGCTTACAAAAACTGTTTAGTGCTCAATATACCAATCTCGTTGGCGTCTTGGGGCGCTTAGGCAAGAACGGGCTAAGTACGCTTTATGTAGAGGACGTACGACGCTTTTATGTTCGCGAGGACCTGCCACTGGCGTATTTGCGCAGAGAACTACCTGTAAGTAATTGACTTTCCAGTTCATCGAGGATTTGATACTAACAAGCATGAAGTACTGGTCCGCCGAAGCTAATCACCTAATCGATCGTATGAGCCACCACATCGGCTTTCAAATACAGAGACCCTTCCCGCCAGGAGATGAGGATGGACGAGATGTTGAGCCTATGGTAGCGAGATACGAGAGGCCATGTGAAAACGTTTAAGCGCAAAGGACCGCTATTGGTCCGGTTGGAACAAACGTGCTGGGTAGATAGGGGTTCATTATCCCACACTACGAGGTTTCGCATCACAGTCCAAACGAGGTCTTATTAGGCAACGTTGAATTGGCGCAAGGCTCGCCCGATGTCTTACGCTCTGCTAGCTTCAATTACACCGCGCTAAAATTCCTGTATTGATATCTCATGCAGCGAACACGATCAATCTCAGAGACAGCTTCGGATCTTGGTCATAACTTTGGTCCTTTACTCTTCTTTGGGTTTTCTTTTACCCATTTCGCATTCATGTCGTTTGCCTTCTGCGACCGATCCGTCAAATCGGCATGCAAATCGGCATACACCCCCCCGTATTCGATCAAATTGGCAATCTTGCCTTTTCGGTAGTCAAAAAATACCACATACCCACTGCTCTCCGCCACAATGGCCTGTTGCTGATAGCTCCAAATGGATGTGACACAGAAATAGCGATCGGGCTTGACTTCTGTGATACGAGCGGCCGTCATCAGCTGCCAGCAATCAGTCAGCAAACTATGTCGGATGAATCCTTCCAGAATCTTGGTGAATGGATTGAAAATGTACTTACAGAGTCGGGATACGTGACTTGGCGCCTCAAATCCATCGAATAGGACTTGGTCAGCACACCCACACCACGAGCGCGGTACAACTCTTCGTACTTGTCTTTCAAAGTTCGCGCAAAGCTTTCGAAAAGGCGGAAGTTGCATGAGTAGATCAGGCGTGAGTAAGTCGCACCACCTACGTGACCAAAGGGATCCTGGTCGTCAGCCCAGTCCACGCCGTGCTCGGTCAGGGTTGGCACGTCGTAGCCCATGGCTGTGGCCTGCATGACGACCTTCTGCCGTAACTCTTTGTAAACATCACCGCCGTCTGGATGGAAGTAAGAAGAAGCAACGACCGGGTTGGCCATCTTGGCCTTGAGTTGGGACATGAGCGGTGAGAAAGCCGGTAGCTTGTCAGATTGTACTCCGTACCTATTGAGGTTTCAAGGACTGGGAGGGTTGGAGGAAAGCTGGACGGCAATCACGATTCCAAGGTACGCTATCTTCCCTCGTTACACCAACATTCATTCGCGTGGCTTGTGAAGCGGAATAGTCCCGCCCGCACCGTCGTGCCGAGGCTTCCTTTATCTACTCCGTACGGCACAAAGAACCCACTGGGGGGGGGGGGCTTGAGACAGTGAGACTGAACAAAGACCAACCATGCGCGCGATCCTGATACAGTACTATTCTACTTCAGACTGTGACCGACTGTCAGCTTACGGTACAGTAGTACGCTTGGTAGCTGGTAGTAAAATTAGAGTTGTTCCTTTGATCGGCGGCCAACCACGCTGACGATTCGTTGCCATGTGCTGGCGGCCTGCCGGGAGACTACACAAAGGAATCACGACAGGGGAGTGGAGTGGCACAGTGGCATTATGCCACATGTGTGGGTCCCTCCGTTACAGACTGACTGTACTGCGTATAGTGTGGTGTGACTGCCCCAGTCCAATTCGAGGGGCAGCACTCCTGTTACATTTTACGTTACAAGCTAATTGTATGGTGGTCTCCCTACTCATGTCGTTTCGTCGTTTCAGTTGTCTCAGCCATTCAAAACCAACACATCGCGGTCGCCGCATTGCAAGATAACATGTCTATTCTAGATCTTGCCATCCGGAGATGTCCTCGGGATCATCCCCCCGAAGGCCTGCCGTGGCAGGATAAGCCGCTTAAGTAAGTAGTAACCAACAACGACTCCATGAGAGCGTAGTACAGAAAAAGAATAAAACCACTAACAAAATGATAACAAATCGAGACGGCCATCTACATTGTTTCCCTCCACACACGGAAACAACTAGACTTACGGGGAGCTTGACAGGACCATGATCGAGTTCAGGACCATGGATGAGGGCGTGGCCACTATGGTTGACGAGATCGCCCATCTCAAGGATAAGACTGTACACCTGAAGGATCGGACGGTGGAGGCCTTTCATCGTGTTGTCTGCTTCGAAGACCTTCCCGAATGGATGCAAAGTGACCCCTATATCCGCCATGGGTATCGCAAGCAACTGAGCTCATTCAACAAATGTTACGAGTCACTCTTCTACCTTCATAATGAGACTGTCAACATTTGGTCACACCTACTTGTCGGTCTTTTATTCACATCGTTGTTGCTAGCCACCGACTACTCAATACTCCATGACTGCCCTCAACTCTCGGCTTCCGACACTTTGGCCGTGCAATCCTACCTCGCTGGCGCGACTGGCTGTCTCTTTCTTTCTGTCAGTATTTTTTCCGTTCAAATATTTCCCATTGGATTCTACTTCTCGACCCTCGTCAACTACGTCTAACGCTCCACGAGGCCTTTTTCCATTGCACCAGCTGCCATTCTCAGGAAATCGCCCGTCGTCATCTCAAACTAGACTATCTAGGCATCGTTCTTAACATTACATGCACCTGCATATCCTCCACCTACTTTGGGTTTTACAACGACAGGTTTTTGCAGACCTTCTATGTCTCTCTTATTGTTGCATGTGGTATTACCACGTTCTGGGTCGTGCTGGATCCCCGCATAGACGGAAACAGTGGCGCATCACTAAGGTAAGCCAAGCAGGAATGCAATGGGCTACCGTCTGACACGAAGATCAGAGCTGTGGTGTTCATTGCATTAGGGTGCAGTGGTTTCGCCCCCATAACTCATGCCTTTATCCAACATGGATTTACAGGCCTCGACAATTTTCCGATAAGCTATATCAACTTATCATCACTTCTTTACCTAACGGGAACTACATTCTACGTCACCAGGACCCCGGAAAAAATATGGCCGGGAGTTTTTGATGTCTGGGTGAGTTCAACGTGGAATTGCCAAGAAATTGTAGTCCACGTTCTGATGGCTCGTCTGATTTAGGGTGCAAGTCATCAGATCTTCCACATATTGGTCAACTGTGCTCAAATTGTGCACTTGATAGGTTTGAGATCAATAGTGCTAAAGCATTACGGGTGAAAACTTCATCTGCAACAATGCATCGTTGGCATACTCGTACCGGCCAAGTGGCCACAGAATAGATGGGCGGGTCAGCACAGGATTCGGAGAACTTTGAACAAATCAACCAAGTCAATAATACGCGGAGGAGAATATTCCCTTTTAAACGATGTACTAGGTGGATTACCTACTACCCTGTGACGCCTTTTTAGCGGTTTCGTTAAGTCGACGCACTAACAGGTAATCCTGTCGGCGTACGGAACATAAGGTACGGTATCTATCTTCGTTAGACGATTGCTCGGACCGACGTGTGGCACGGGCCATGCGATCCAGGACATGTACTCCGTACAGGGCAATATGCGGATGCCGGTCTATCTATATACCTTAGTGTACCTTAGTCCTTCGGAGGATTAATATCTTCAGGTATGCTGGATAAAACGAGGGATGGCTAGTAGAGCGACGCCGGTCCAATGCATGCAGCATGGAAACCCCATGGGTGTTTAAGACTTGGTGAGCTGTTGCCAATCCATAGGGTCATTCCTCACCCAACCGTAGGATTAATGCAGGTCAAGGCAGCAGCATGTGGTTGCGACCCACTAAGGTATCTGGGATCTACTGCCCTAGCCGTATAAGAACATGTATGCAGATGCAAGATTGTCCGTTCAAGAGGGTTTGTTCTCTGATAGGTTGGAGTCCTGTTGTTGGCGCTCGTGCAATGGTGGTATGGTAGCTGCTCCCCCCATTTGGTTCCAACGACATCCACGTGTGAGTTTCATACCCGGCGTCGATCCTGGTCGTCATGCATCTCCGCGAATCTTACGTCCTTTGGATAACCTCGCCAATGCATCATCACCGATCACGCTGCAGAGTCAGACTTTCCCGGGCTTTCAACCCCATGGGCCATATGCAACCTCAAACAATGCAGACGCAGGCTGTGCCATGCCAGCGGTGCTAGGCCCTTGCATTTCGGTCAGCCTCGATGGTACGGACGTAGACTACTCCTGATGAGGGTCACGCCACGCAGGGACAATTCAGTAAACTGGAAAGACGAAACGCCGAGGCATCCATGGTAGATAAGCGGAAGACTCTAGATATGGCAAAGTTGCTGACACTCTTGTTATCTCCTGCCGGTCACGAGGCGGCTTATAGTGGTGGATCGTGCAAGTGTGGATGTGAGGGTCTGACCCCGCGAATACTGGAGAAGCGTGTTCGTCTTCTCCGGTCAAACTATCGCCCAGACCATTTACTGCTGCTTGCCTTGCTTGGTACCGAGTCCAGCATTGCAGCTCGTCCAACCCAATCCATCTTGTCTTGTCTCTACCCCTCTCTCAAAGCTTCAATCCACAATCAGTATCTCAGCTTGTTGAATCGTCACCATGGCGATTCTCGATCCCACGGTAGCTTTTGCACGGATAAATGTACAGAATATCAAGATCCTCTCGGCTTTGGCTCTTAGCATTGTAAGTTCTAGCATTGAAGGATTCATGTCATGTAGTTGCTGATACCTTTCGTAGTTCGTGCTCTATTATATCGGTTCTCTTGTTTACAATGTCTATTTCCATCCGCTTGCACGTTACCCAGGACCGTTGCTGTGGAGAGCGTCCCGTATTCCGTATGTCCTCGCCCTCCGCAGAGGCCGAATTGTTCAACTAAGCAAAGAATTCCACGACTACTACGGCAGCCATATCGTCCGACTCGCCCCTGATGAGCTTTCCTTCACAGACGGGGCTGCCTGGAAAGATATCTATGTTCATCGTCAAGGCCACCAGACTTTCCAAAAGAACTCTCTTTGGCTCAACCGAACTATGAATGGCGTCGATTCTATCTTTAGTGCCAATGATGAGGACCACGCCCGGATCAAGAAGCTTCTCAACAACTCATTCTCGGACAAGATGATGCGGGAACAGGAATACCTTGTTCGCACTCAGGTTGATCTTTTCATCGAGCAGATGCGTGCCAAGATTGCCTCAAAATCTGATATTTTTGACATGACTCAATGGTTCCATTGGTTAACATTCGATATTGTTGGTTACCTTGCCTTTAGTCAGTCTTTTGCAACCCTACGAGATGAAACCGAACGACCTTGGTGTGCAATGCTCGTGGGGCAATTCATGTACACAACCCTTAGTACGTCTTGCCGATACTTTCCTTGGCTGGACCGTTTCATGCGGATGATGACCCCAAAGAGTGCTCTTTACCGCCGTGCTCAGATATTCAAAAAAGCTCAAGCCAAGGTCCATCAACGCCTCAACGCCACGGTCGAGAGTCCCGACTTCATGAAGGCCGTACTCCGATACAACAACGAAAAAGGCATGTCGGTCCCAGAGATTGAGTCCAGCTTCCCGTTGATCTTGATTGCTGGCAGCGAGACAACCGCTACCAGCTTGGTTGGTACTGCACTCGGTCTCATGCAGCAGCCGGATGCTTTGGCGAAGCTGGTAGCCGAAGTCCGGGGCACGTTCAAGACCGAGGCCGAGATTACGTATTCATCGTGCGAGAAGCTGCCGTATCTGAATGCGGTCATCTCAGAGGGTCTTCGTGTAAGCGCAGCAGTTCCATGGGGCCATCCTCGTACCGTTCCGCCGGGTGGAGATACAGTCGCTGGTGAATGGCTTCCAGGAGGTGTAAGTCTTTCCCCCCAATGTATTCCACCACACGCAAAACAGCCCATCAGTCCACGTCCTTCTACTTAAGTCAGCCAAGAGTCCATATACGTCTTCTTCGCAAACTTAGAATACTAACCCCCATCCCCACCTCCCACAGACCGTCTGCTACCTCAACGCCTACGCCGCCTACAACTCCTCCCTTAACTTCCCCAACCCCTCCACCTTCTCCCCCGAACGTTTCCTCCCCGACCCAAATACCAACGAGAAACCCTTCATCCCCTCCGCCTACGAGCCCTTCGCCGTCGGCGCCCGCGCCTGCATCGGCAAAAAAGTCGCTCTGTTGGAAATGCGCGTCATTATCGCGAGGATGGTGTGGAATTTCGACATGGAAGTTCCTGGCGGGGGGCAGGTGCCGTTTCGGTGGGAGGATCAGCATGTGTGGACGTTGTGGGTTAAGGAGCCGTTGTTGTTGCGGTTTAGGGAGGGGAGGGGTGAAATGGTTGGGGAGCAAAAGGTCCCAGCTTCTTACGGGGATAGCATACCTGGAACGACATCCTAAGCAGTCAGTTATATATTTCTATCGTTTGTATGTGTGCAACACCGTCTTTTCAAACTATCATGCGAAACTCAAATTGACCGTCTCGGGTACCCTTTTCCCCCCAACAGATCACATTGCTCGATCCCACGCTCCCACACTCCCCCTCTTCTCATCCCTCCCAAACACTGTCACACCACGACGTGCCCCCATCGTTCCAAGATCACAAACACCCAACCTTCACACATTCATACACCTATACCATCTCCGAAATAAAGCACCAACAAATCCACACCCATCTTGTCTTACTTCCTCTTCCCTTGACCCCATTCCACCTTCCTCCTCACCCCCCCCCATCTCACACCCCCCCCCCCCCCCCCCCCCCCTCCACCTCCCTCTTCATCTTTTCAGCAATCCACAACACACCTTCCTAACCAATCTCTCCACCACTCAGAGCTTTGATATCTATATTCACTTCTTCGTTCATGCATGTCTTCCAAGAGGGGGAGGGAAGGAAAGGCGGGGGTGGGAAGGGGATGATGGGAAGGGGCAGAAGGAGAGGGAGAAGGAGGGGGGAACGAAGAAAAGAAAGGAAAAGAGGGGGTTGGGGTTGGGGGGTGGAAGAGGAAGAGGAAGGGCGGATGCCAAAGCATCAAAGGGAAAAAAACAGGTGAAAAGGGCGGAGACTGCAGGGTGTGTAAGAGATCTAGAAAGCTACGCCGAGGTTTAGATGGCTAATGATACATGATAAAAAACCCCGCCGCTATATCTCTATACAACCGTAAAAACACCCCCCTCCCCCTCCCCCTCTCCCTCCTCAAGCTACCGCTAAAACCCCCTCAATCCATTCTCTTGAAAACCCCTTGTTGTAATATCTACAGTACATCTTTTTTTTTTTGAATTCGCATAAATTGTCAGATGCCTTGTTCTGAGTCTTGTGGTTGTTTTCTTTGGATGCTGGGGCGTGGTGATATTGGGGGGGGTTTTGGGATGGTGGTGGTGGTTGGGGGGGGGTGAGTTAGGGTGGGGTGGGGGGGTGGGGTAGGGTTGTTGTGGAGGATGGAAGAAGAAGAAGAAGAAGGTGCGTAAAGTAGGAAGAGAGATGAGTAAAGTAGCAAGAGATGTGAATAAAGTGAGAACGAAAAAAAAAAAGAAGAAAAAAAAAGACGGGCTTAAGAAAAGAAAAAGACCACCCTCTCCTCTCCTCGAAAACTTTCCACAAATCTCATCATCATCAACGCCGAGAACTCAACCCTCAGCTTTCCACCCCCTTCCTTTCATTCCCGCCCCCCCCCCACGCATCTATCAATATCGCCATCATCCCTCTTTCCTCTCTCTCTCTCTCTCTCTCTCTCGCCGGTTTTCCCACCTAGGGGGTTATACAGGGGCGGCAGGTTCAAAAGATCCGAGATGGGGATTTCTTTCGTTTGGTGAAAATGTGCTTGAGATAACGGAGTTTGAAAGGAATGTGGAAGAGAAAGATTGGCGATAACGGTGATTGGATTGGTGCAGCAGTCGAGTGTTGGGGGTTTTTTTTCTGCGTTTGTGAGACTGGTTAGTGCGGCGGTGGTGCTGGCGATGATGTTTTTGGGGGGGGGGGGGAGGAGATGGTTTGGAGGGGAGGTTGGTGAGATGGGATGATGAGGATGGGAAGGGGTGAGGGGTTGGGCCCTTGGGGTTGGGGTTGGGGTTGGGGCTGGGATTGGGATTGAGATATCTCGACTCTTTAATTATCATCAACACGTCTGTCATCATTCGTTAGCCTGTTAATCTTCCCCTCTTCCCTCTTCCCTCTTCCCTCTTCCCTCTTCCCTCTTCCCTCTTCCCTTTCCCACGCCCTTCCCCTTCAGCCACCCTCGTCGAAACCTCTTCGCCCGCTCAAACCAACCGCGATCAAGGGGAAACCTTCAAGATTGAGAGAAAGACGAAAGATTCGGTGGGGCGAGGAGGGGAAAGAGAATAGGGAAAGCGACGAGGAGGGCCGAGAGAAGGCGCTTACATACCGAAACAGCGTGACTGTGGCATCAATAGGAAATACAACGCTCTCTACTCAGAGAATGTTTAGGAAGACGATAGTGACAAACCGCTCTTCTTTTGAGAAAAAAAACAACAACTCATTATCGCGAAAGTCTGAACGAGAATATCAGCGATATACCCTCTTCCCTTCCAACCACCCCCTATCCCCCCTCTCTCATCCCCCCCCTTTCCCCTTTCCAACCACCCCCCTTTCCAACCCCACCCCCCTCCTTCTCTCATCCCCCCCCTCTACCTACCCCAAGACCAACATCCGTCATCAGCGGCACCCTCAACAAAACCAGCCCATGCTAACTTTATACTTGCTCGATCAATATCATAGATCCTGGCAAGGGTTTTTTGTTGTTGTTGATGATGGTTTTTTTTAATATACGTACTATATACTACTGACTTCTTCATAGATGAAGTGGTATGTTAAGAACCTGTAAGAAAGAAAAGAGAGCTGTTTGAATTCGCTACATTAAGAGTATCTATCACGTGCGACTTCAAACTCATTCATTCGTCAATCATCATCAATCACTCTCTCATTCTCAATTCTCTGTCTGATAATCGGTTTTGCATGAACGTTGCACCTCACATCATCTTTAGACTTTCATACTTTGTAAAACACAACCAAGTACGCTACAAAACATCTAAATCACCCTCTTTCATCGCTCAAAATTATTCAAACACGGTAAATTCTCATGCATATCTTGCAGTCATTACAACGAAGTTGTTCACGTGATCAAACTCTCAACGCCCGACCCAAACCAAGAAAAAACCAAGAAAAGCAGTTTTACCGGAACGCCATCGCTGAGGTATCGTTCACCGCAAACCCAAACGCATGTTCTAAAATCAAGACCAAGGACCATCGACCAGTGGGCGTCAAAGATCAGTGAACGATAATCGCCATACGAGGGCCTACCATGGCTCACTGACCTTATCGCCCACCAAAGACAAAATCAACACCACTCACCAAGAAGCACTCCCCTGAATCTCCCTAACCTTATCCAAAAATACCATCTTATCCACCTCGTTCTCAAACTCAATCTTCACCGCACTAATCTTCTTTTCCTTCTTCGCCGAAGGGCTCTTGGGCGTAATAACTGGACTCCTCTTCTCCCTCATGCTTCCTTTCCTCTCAAACATATTACCCGTCACCGGCGCGACCGCCAACCCCTTGATCCTTACAGACCTATCCCCGTCGTCCCGGACCCTGACTGTGTTTCGTGGGGGGCAGTTGAGACGGAAAGCTAAATATCCATCGCGGAATTGGGCGGTGTAGTGGATCATAGCGAGGACGCCGGCCATGTCGTCGTCTTGCCAGATGCGAAGGTTTTCGAGGCCGCAAAGCTGTTCTTGGAGGGCGAATGTGTTGCCGATGAGGGTGTCGTGGATACGCATGGTGCGTTTGGTTTTGACGGACAGGAGGAGGGTTTTCCCCATAAGGGCGTTTTGGAAGAGCGTGGAACCTGCAATGAATTAACACAGCTCTAGATTGTGGCATTAGTCTGTTCTGTTTACCTCTTTCGTCTTCGAATATGTAATTGATCCAACGTGTCTTGACGGTTTCTTTGGGTTTGGAGTTGGAAGCGACGTCGAAAAATTTGAGTTCAGCAGGCACTCGGAGTACCACTTTACTGGGGTTGCCCCACACAGTATATGGGATCACCTCTTCACCCTCCGCCACTAAATGCTGTTAGAAACTTGGAGTATATCACTCATTTTCACATACGCTTCTGTTGCATGCGGACCACTTTATCGTCACTGATAGCCCAAATGCTTGTGATGTATCGAGTACATCCGGCGGAAAGTTGTTGCTTTTTGGTGATGATACTGATTCTGCACGGTCCACACGCTGCGATCATTTTCCACTCGCTAGGCTGTTCTGGATCCGGTGCGGTGTATTCGACAGTTGCGCCTCGTCTATAGTTCTGCGTCAGCTGTTAGTCTTCCTTTTCAGGAACCGTCACCCACGTTTCGCACAGGGTCGCGGCATCCCCGAAGAGTCTCCGCTCAAACATCTCTTGTTGGCTCAAGGTACTTAAGGCTCTGGCAAGCTCCGACTGATGCTGGGCTGGGGGTGTAATCGCAAGACTTCCATTTCTAGGTTGCATGCCTTGAACCTCCTGTTCGGGGGCAATGATTGGTGGTGGAAGAGTAACCGGCGAGAGGGGCTGAATTCCCAACGCTCCAAGTGAAGGTGATCTTGCCGTTGGTCCCGATAGATTTTGGATGGGCTCTGTGCTCAGTCTGGTGCTTAGGTCGGAGATTACAGTTCGCCGATCTCGTTTGTACTCGGGTGGGGGCTCATTATAGTAGGAAGGCAGGCGGTAATGGTCGTTGACGGGTATGCCATCGGACCCTGGCCTATTATCGAAGTTGTTCACAGATATGTTACCCGGCGACATTCTGCCGAGTGATAAAGCTCGAGAGGATTGTGGCGAGAGTTCGGAACCAACGATCTCAGGCGTTACGGCCGGAGTAAAAGGATGTTTATACGGATTAAAATCGCCACGGCCAGCCTTTATTGATGGAGACGCAGTCGAGCTCGCCTCAGCTGACGTACTCCATGGCACCGGAGGCATGATATTTGAGTCCACGGGGCCTAATCTAGGGGAACGATTTATGCTAGCCATAGACAGCATTAATTGATGTATTTCAGCAACCTTGACATCCAAATCGCCATTAAACTTGTCGTGGATGCCTTCGACTTTGTCTGCCATGGGCTCAATGGTCTTTTCAAGTCGCGAAACAGATTTGCTGCAACCATGTTAGTACAACAGCCCCCACTCTAACCCTGTTCCTTCTCACATCGAACAGAGATCGATTGCGTGGCCTAGCGAAGGGATCACACACCTTTGAAGTGCTTGTAGCGTTAATGTTATAGAGTTCACATGCATTTGGAGCATATCTCGCAAAGCCTGAATATTTCCACCCTCTGTTGTCCACCATATTTTTTTGTAATTGCGAATGAGTATTGGCTTCCATGATCGGACAGCAACAGCGCCTTCTTCGGGTCTCCGGAGGTCCTGGTATTGGTCCACGAATGACTCAAGGTTTTGGAGGGTCTGGGATGTTGTTAGATGCAGGTCTGTCTAAATTGCATGCCTGCGCCTAGTACGCTTCCGGAAGACCGACCTGGCGGCAACACTCCAATATCTTGTCCAAGCCTTCCTTCGTCTTGTCATCTGCTCCGACTATCATGCTGTCATCGTTGTCCAGAACCTCCGCAAGCATGCCAGTGGATTTCGTAAGTCTGTTAAGTTCATGCTTGACCTCTTGGAACTCGGCGGGTGCACTTGATTTTCCGGAAGTAAAAGCACATCCTATTTTCCATGCCAGCTGCGAAAGCATCATTATATCTCCAATCGATGGAGAGACTGACATCTTGATGAGGTTGTTGAGCCGGACCCAGCTCGGATCGTTGGCGTTGTAGATATGAGGTATGAGGCGCTGAAGGTCGGGTTAGTAGTACGAGGCTTATGCGTGAGCTGTTCTATACACAGTCTCGTGCTGCGGTGTGGTGTGGATGTGGATTTGGCAATGTATAATCGCTCGGTCGTTACGACCAGAGCGTGTCTGGTTGATGTTGATGTCGGACGGCAGGCATTAAGTGGAAGCTGACCTTGCCGAGAAGCCCACAGGCTCTAGTTCCGAAGTGACGCGAGCGGCTCAAACTCGGCCATTGGCCATGGATGATTCGAGGTCGTCCTAATTCATAAATAATTGAGTCTGCATCGCTGATGCATCTGGAAGCTGAACACCCACGTGGTAGCCGTCGTCGCAATTGATTGGCTGGAGTAGCCTTCCCTGAACATGTAGGCCAAAGGCACCACGAAATTGATACATCCGTTCCACAGTAGCTGAAACTTCGGTAGAAAACAAGAAGCAAAAGAATGACCAGGAGGGAAGATGACGGTTAGAAAGCCTAGAATGTCCTCATAGAAACTGCTGTTTTGGTTGGCGCGGTTAATTGCCCCACGAGATGACAAGCTTTCGAGCTTCTTCCCCAGACTTCACTAGTGCCAAGTTAGGGATAACCTCAACTTTGTTTTAGACTTTCAGTCCTCCCTCGTTTTCGCGAGTTGATATGCCTTTCAAGTCTCAATCAGCATCCATCGCTACTTCAAGGCTTCCGTGTTCGACTAATGCCAGATCAAATTCATTATTCTATCTGTTTTCGTTTGCAGTTGTATCCCACCCCGTCTTACTACGAGTATAACCGAGCACAAGATAGTTGAGAGTTTCGAGCGGCCATGGACTACGCATTTGGCCTTGAACAGCCTCCACCGTTCAATGGAACCTCGCTTTAGATTTTGATAGGTGCAGTAGGACCATTACTTGAGAGCCGCGCCGTTGTTTGGACCGCTTCTTGAAGTACTTTTCTCTATCTTATCTGCTAGTCTTGTGGATGATATGTGGTCCTTGAACTGCTTTTATCCCTCCCCAATTCGAGCCTAGCTTCTTCGGGTGCCAGCGGACCACCGTCAGTGACGAGCGAATCAATGAGAGGGAAGAAATAATGAAGAGGGTAGAGAGAGGTCAAAGACTACCGCCCAATGACGGTCCTAAAGGTAGAGGTTCGATTGAAAGATTCCTTGAATAGAGAATTGGAGGAACTCAATACTCATTAAATAGCTGATGAAGGGTGATTGAATTCCTGCGTTGGGGAATATGAGGGACACACAGTGTCCTGCTAATACTATGCTGTCACAAACGCCTCAGAAATCCCCCAAACCTGAAGGCATGGCCGATAGAGCCTCTCAGAGCATGAACATCGCATCAATTATCAAGAATCATCCCACTTCGACCTAAGGAAAATCTCCACCACACTCCTTCTCCTCGACTCACTTGCCTTCGTTTCCTTGCCCTTCCCCCCCGCAGACGTCCGGACCATTGCATCTGCGAAAATGGCTGCAAAAGCCCCATCAACCTGCTGCCGGCGTCTCCGCGCCGACTCTTGGCTTGCTAATTGCGGCTTAGACTGTTCCGTGACTTCCGAGGACGATCGCGGCGTGTCCGTTATCAATCGTACGGGTGCAATCTCATTTGCGACTCGAGAGAGCATGAAAGTGATGAACGTAAAGGATATGCTGTGAGCAGGCACGACGGAGAGAACATCCAAAATCCATGTCCGCTCTACCTCGCCCGCCAAGGTTTTCTTGGCTTTCTCCCGCTCGATCATGCCTTTCTCCAGCTCTGCCCAAAGGACCTCGGTGACGATCCCGTCCTCAAGACTCTTCAAAAAGTCCAGCAAAGTCTCCGCAATCGCTTCAAGCCTTTGCCGAGACTCGGTTTCTGGAGGGAACTGCTCGGCGAAAGGTCGATCGGTGTCCAAGCCTTCTCGGACGTAATGCTCAAGATTTTCTTTACCCTTTCCCGGTTCCAATCTTTTGCGCGCCACGAAAGGCCATTCCGGATCATCCCATGGCGGATGTTCCTGCTCACCTTTCATTCCCCATTCCGCAATCGATCTCTCCACGAGTTCTTCTATCGCCTCCGTCAGCCGGAAAATTTCTCTAGGAGCTGACCACTTTACCCCTTCGCTGCCATGACTGCCGCTATGGCTACTCTTATCTGGTCTTTGGTGTTGTAGCTTCCTTACTCCTCCTTCTGGTATATGCGTTAGCTTTTCCAAGGAACGACCGAATGTCGATTGCAGCCATTTGCCCCGGAGAGGGAGAAAGTAGTCGCGGCCGTTGTGTATTCGTAGAACTAGAATATCTTCGAGTTTCTCTAGACCTTCGTTGAGTCTACGCACCTGTTCCATGTCGGTAACGTGGACCGTGAGCCCGACGTTTATGGCATCCCCAGGCTCTATGGTATAAGCCTGAAGTGCACAAGGATTCGTATTCTTGTTATCGCTTGCTCGGTCGAACCGTATATTAAGCCAGGGCGGTGAGACGCCTCCGGGTTGCCCCTGATCTACGGACCTATCAACGAAACCAACAGTTGCAGGAACTCTGCCGGTGTTTGCAATTGTAATGTTCCTTGTCTTTACATGATCGTACTTGACATGACCAAAGTTGACGCCCTCGAACGTAGGAGAGCGCCGATTAGTGTCCAGGTTTCCTTCTTGATCGTGCTGATGGTCAACCACGATGGTTACGCCAGGACGACCTTCATTCTCAGCCTTGTCAAGCTCATGTACGACGTCCTGATGTACAATAGCCTTCAGTTCTGGGTCCACGGCGTCGTAAGTCAAGGTGAAGACAGCATCTAATGGTTTATGGTCTGAAGACAGGACCCGTTGATGTGACGTATAGTAGTCAAGGTGTAGCTTATCTTCAAACCCGGTTTTTGTAAGTACAACCTCGGGATCGGTTGTATCGTCCAGGTTCTCATCGTACTCATCCACCGCTCCATCCGTCTTAGGATCATAGTCAAAAAGTATGTCTTCGTCTTCTGCGGCTGCTTTGTCAACCCCTCGCGCTTGCATCTCTTCATCCCTTTTCTTCGCCTCTTCTTCCTCGCGAATCAAACTCTCATACTCGAGTCGATCCTTTCGTGTCCGATACAGTATCCGATCACACCAACTAGGACCTCGTCTTTTCTCACTCGAATCAAACATTGCCACGCTCCCTGCGTCGTACTTGTACGTAGGAAGGAAATAAATGGGACCTTCCCTCCACCCGTCGTGGAATGCCTTACGCGTTCGCATTTGCACGTGTAGCTGGTCGTGGGGTAGCAATGAAGATAGTGTGGTCTGAAGCGAGCTTGGATCAGAGGATGGGTCCATCTGTTCTGAAGAGGGAATTGTAGTTGTAGAATAGACAGAGCTCCCGTTCATAGAACCGGCAACTCTATGAGAAGATGATTCATTATCTTCGAAGGGCCTGTCTGTACCTTCCCCATCCCGAACGACTACTGGGGAATTGGGTCTAGGTACAGCTTCGGTTGCCTTCCTGGGTTCCTGACCATTTCTGTACTCTTTCTGGGTATGTACTGTCAGTAGCCTCCGAACGTCATCCGGAGGAATGCTGTCCAGTCTATAATTAAGATCACCAAACCAAAATGCAAAGTCCTCATCGCCTATGCCCTCACCGAATTCCTCCATCACCCCACCCCCATCGTAGACAGGCTCGAACTTCGTCCTGTTGAGAATTTGTGACGCATCCCAATTTCTGCGCTCCAGACTACCCTTCTCGACACCAGCGGTCAGGTGGCAATTGACGAAGACCATGCGAGTAGTCTCGCCGAGAACAATACGCGCTGTCACAGCACCTTTGTTTCCCATATAGCCCATAAGACCAGTGCCAACGCTAGTCGTACTAATTGATGATATAGTTGGTGAGATTAAAGGCGAAGCGTATATGACTAGGTACAAACCTATCAGTTGCTGCTCAGCTACGTGCAGATATCCTGCCGGCAACGCATCTGCGACTGCTTTCTTCCACTTCTTAGCTGGATGAGGATCTGTAAAGGGCCGTAAGGCTTCGGTAGCGGAAGATATGTCGACAATTTCTTGCAGACCAAGTACATAGAGTCCTATGTCATCTCCACCCGGTATCGAACCCTGATCGTTCTTAGGTATCGTCGACTTCTTCTTCGTCCTCCGAGCTTCCTGGTCTGCTACCTCCTCGATTGTTGCTACTTCATTCTCCCGATGGTTGTCCACACTTTTTCTATCCTCTTCGCTGAGAACAGATCCTGAAAGCCTCTCAGAGACCCCTTTGCCATCAACGAACCAGCCCCCTATATCCCTTTCGGTCCCACTTAGGGAGGCAACGTTCCACGTTCCAACCTTGACTCGAGTTGTATATGGTCTTGTATATTCAGACCTCCGTTTGTGGACAGCCTGGGATAAGGAAAGCTGAGAAGAGATAATCGTTGGCGATCCCGGTTCATCAGGCGTAGATGAATAAGCTCCTGGAATATCCTGTATCCGGAAGGGTGGATAAGGTGTTGACTCAACAGAAGACATTATTAAATGGCCAACAGGGCTTTGGTCAAGCAGGAACAAGAAGCTAGAATGAACGACCTAAGGGATGTTCATGACACCAAGCTGCTTTAAGCTTATACAGCTTCATCGCTTGTGAAAGAACTTAAGTGCAAGAATGGCTAATCTCGGTTTTTGGAATAATACCTACGCCATCAAGCACGACTTGGCAGGTCCCGCGGTCGAGAACTTCCAAGATTGCCGCCGCCTTGTAGGGCTCATTTGTTTTTTACAGGGGACACCCACAACTACGGAGGTCCTGTACACCGTACTCGACAACACCACATTACGACTTACGAGTGTCTGCGCATTATTGATAATCTTGCCACAGCTTCATTTCCTGCCCTCTGAGCCATCCGATCACAGGCAGCATTTAGTATGACGCCCCGCAAGGCAAAACAACGCCAAGTACAACCCCATGTCGCCAACCCGACCTCAGACTATGAGAGCGACTTTAACAACCCCACTCTAGACGATATACCTTTTCCACCGCCAGCACGAACGAATACCGAGCTCAACCTGTCAGTGATGAAACGCCACCTTCCCGATGCAGTCTCTATCGTGTCAATCGCTTCCTATGCCGTAGTTTATATCTTCTCTCCAACCAGTCAGCAGTGGGAGAAAAATGGCGTTGAGGGCACGCTCTTCATATGCGAACTTTCACCAAATCCATCAGCCGCGCCGAGATATTCAGTCTTGGTTTTGAATCGAAGAGGGCTGGAAAACTTCAAGCTGGAGCTGCTTGACAGTGATGACGTTGATATAACGGAGGAGTATGTGATTCTTCAGGGGCACGATGATGCGGATGTACCAAAAGCGTACGGGCTGTGGATATTTTCGGAGCCTGAGCCTTCTTCCACTGCTCATGCGAGGGAGGTTAACGCCAAGATTATTGAAGAATGCGCATTCAAGGCAAAAGGGGGCAGAATCCCCACGGACCGACAACAACATGTCAATGGGCATAGAATCGGAAAAAGTGCTCAAAGACGCGACTCCCCAGGGGCAAAAGTGCAGAGGACCGAGAGCACTGGCCGGGTGAACGCGCAGCCGGCGACGAGCGACTCCCACCAATCCAACCCTGCTGTGAACACAAAACCACCTGATGTTCTGGGAGAATTATTTCGAAAAGCAACACAAAGCTATCGAGGCTCTAATTGAAGAGATTCCAGATTACGGCTATGGTTGGGCTGCCTTGGTGCGAGCGGAGCTCATACGGATTTGGTTTGTTTGTTTAGTACTCCGTATAGAGATACCCATTCAGCACTTGCAGCCGAGACAGCTATTTAGATAAACAACATGGGGGTTTCGGAGTGTTGAGCATAAGCAGCACTATCATTCGACAGGAAGAGTGCGTACCTTAGCTTTAAGGTACTCGAGCAGCCCTAGCAGTGCGGGGCATTCTCAAAAGCTTTCTACCCCACCGACACTGTTTTTCATTGCAAAGGAATTGCACTCATCCCGTCATGGAATCTGATGCTAAGACTCGTAAGCCCCATACTCTAGATCCAAAGCTATAAGCTACTCATATGTTCCGCAGCGCCTTACAAAACCTCTGATCAGACCTCTTTCGCCAACATATCAGCGAGAGACCGTTGGCCTGTTATTATAGTTCGTTAACGGCGGAGTCAAGCTAAAGAAGGGTTCAAAGCTGATCAGTTAAGACAGGGGCAATTGACGATGTTCACCGTGCCATTGTAGACTGCAAAGTTGAAGCGAAGCGGACAGAGGGTAAAATCATTGTGGAAGGGCTGGCGAGGCTCAAGTATGAGTTGCAGCATGACCGACAGATGACGTGAGACTATACTCAGACTTGAACCAATATTTCTTGCCACTGAGAAGCACAGGCCAATAGCCGACGATGGACAGCCAGATATACCAGAATACAACAAGGAACTAGAAGTATTGGGATCCCCCACATGGTTCAACGTGCCTTGGCTATACTCAGAATGCTACCTCTACCGGTAAGAATCCTATTCTCATCCCAGTTGAGAGACTCAGCTCATGCGCAAAAGCTAGACGTATAAGTACCCTCTTTGCCCTCTCCAGTCACTGGGAATCGTACGATGTTTTCGCCCGCCAAAAGATGTCCACCTTCCGCTCCTCCCGCCCCGCCGTCCTCGAACTCGCCACAAAGTACAAGGGGCTGATATCCCATAGGGAAAGTCACATCTCTAGCGCTAAGAGCATGGAGGAAATAGAATCAGCAGAGCGCGTCCTTTTCACGGAAATGTGCGAGATCTGCCTGTGGGGCAACGCAACCGATCTATCCCTCCTCACCTCCCTGACCTACGAAGACATCCAAAAGCTTCAGGGGACCGAAGCACGCAAGAACTCCGGGAACAACATCCTAAATAATGACCTCCCAGCCGCCTACTCAGTCCTCAAAGCTGCCCAGAAAGCCAATCCTAAGGGAACAAGACGCGTCGACATCGTCCTCGATAACGCCGGTTTCGAGCTCTTCGTCGATCTCATTCTCGCCGGGTACTTGCTTTCCGCCGGCCTGGCTACGGAAATAGTCCTCCACCCGAAAAAAATCCCCTGGTTCGTCTCGGACGTTGTCCCCGCCGACTTCGCTGCCCTACTGAGCGCGCTCGCAAGCCCGCAAGCTTTTTACACCACACCCTCCGACGACGACAAGCACGCTGGTAAAACCCCTGCGCCGTTGTCAGAACAGGAAGCGTCGGACGTGGAATTCCTGTTCCAGCACTGGAGCCATTTTTACCAAGAAGGCCAACTCCTCCTCCGCCCCAACACCTTCTGGACAGCCGCAGGCAGCTACTGGCGCCTCCCTACCGCTTCCCCTCAACTCCACAGCGACCTTCAAGAAAGCGAACTCGTCGTCTTCAAGGGCGATCTCAATTACCGCAAATTAACCGGCGACGCTATGTGGGACCCCACGACCCCGTTTGCTACTGCTATTGGTCCTATGGGTGCGGGGTCAGGTGTCAGAACATTGGCACTGAGGACGTGCAAGGCAGATGTGGTTGTTGGGTTGGGGGAGGGGGTGGATGAGAAGCTGAAGGGCGGTGGGGAGGTCAGGGAACGGAAGTGGGCTTGGAGTGGGAAATGGGCTGTTGTGCAGTTTTGTGATGGCAAGGTTTGAGGGGATGGCTTAGACTTGTTCGGTATCTGATTGTACTTCTCTAGAGAATCTGAAGGCAGCGAAAAAGATGATAGATGGTAGAGAATCATAGTGTGCTCGCAATTGGTTCATTGTAGCTAAACCTGATTGTTAAAAATAGTATTGTCTGTCAAGAGAATATGGCAGCGAGTGACAAAGGAGAAAGAATAAAGATTTGGCAACCATGATTACGTAGATCTCACTCCATTGACTCTATAATGACATCCACTTACATGCAATATCTCTGAGACATCCAAGCTTCGAGGCATCGCACTTGGGAAGTTTTCCGCAGCGATGCTACCTGAGGATATGGGCCTGCAGTTCAAGTACGCAGCCACGTTCTTTCCATTTATGCAGAAAAAGCGGTCTGTTAATATGTGTCTAGAGGTTGGTCTGTTCACATGTTCGATCCTGGAGCAAATCCTGAGCCTGGGGCTTGGGAACCTCTTCCCTCTACTATCTTCTACTGTTCTAAACTATATGTGTATTTCTATATTCATATACACCGTTGGGGGTTGGCGTCATGGACCCTTCTGTCATCAGTGTCACCTGACCAGATTCGACAGATTTTCTGCCGATCGAACAATCCAAGGTGGAAAGACCCACCTACGTTGTGCTGTAGTAGCATGCTATCTTCTCGTGGCGCTTGGAGATCCCTGATAGAGCCGAAACTAGGTGAATGCTGGCACCGAAGGATTAAAGGCACAAGATCCATGAAGGAGAATAATACTCTTGGAGGTCGTTGGCTAGCAGTGCAAGCTAAATCAAGGTCAGCGTATGATGAGGGCATGACATGCCCAACGGAGATTGCTAAGACGTCAACTTCATCTTCTTGTCTGAGCTCAAGCGCACCGTGTAGCCGCCAAAGAGTAGCCCGACGCATCGTACGCATATCGCTTGAGCGTTCTAAGCCGCATGGTTAGAAACCGTTCCATGTGTGAAAGTACTTGAATAATATTTATTTTCGCACAGCTCAAAGATCACTAGTAACAGGTTTAAAAAATCAACGTTTGGAGAAATGATCGTTCCTCGACCTTTCCTACTCACCAAAGCCTATGGGCTTGCGCTTGTTCTGATTTGTCTCCACATCAATGTCTCCATGAGACTCGTTATCGACCTACTTAAGAGCCACTATATGCTTCCCAATACCAGCGATCTAAATCCGGGCCAATCGGCCCGTTCCAAGGCGAGCAACAAGGCATGTATTTGCACAGCTGAACATGACTGGGTTGGTACCGGATTTCTAAAAGAAAGTTGCGACGCTGCGTTGTCCAGGATGTAAGTGACTGAAGTTGCTCGGTACCAGAACCGTATGATGGAATTCGCCGCTCTAGGTGTAGTTCCGCCCATACCGCCGCCTTTGATGCGCACGCCAAGAAAATTTACTGTTGGTGAGTGCAGGTATATGCCATCAACGAAGTATGGCACTTAGAGATAATCAAACAACAAGGATCATGTGTTGTAGCGGTGGTGATGGTGACAGATTTTGGTCCGGAGAATTTGCCTAGCGCACATGGGTTGGACCTCCTTTGGGGTCTGACCTGACGAGTTGGAATTATATATAATCGCGGGCTTCTGACTTGGTATCTGGATGTGCCGGTCACGTTGGTACTCCTGGATGGACTGTAGTAGGTAAGAAGGATAACCTTCACCTGATAGTCTCACTTCAATAGCTCACTGATGTCGTTGCAAAACTTTAGGGTTGGCTGATAGCATCGGCGTCTTCATCTGGACAGCAGAATCGAACGTAGACAGACTATTCGTGTATCAGAGAGGCAGTCTCAGTCCTCAAGCCAGCGCGTTGGCGTCGAGTTTGACGCAGTAGAGAAAGCATGAACATATCACGGTATTGACATCTCACCTGCATCAGGACTTGCTTTGACTATTTACCTATGAATGCGTGACATTATTTGGTTAGTAGTGAATACATAGACACTGAGAATGACACTGGGAATTTTCCTATTGTGTCAGAGCACAATTTCTGCCGAACGATCAAGAATTTAAATTGTTGAGACTGCAAGCACAGTGCTGTCATCTCTTCCTACAGGAACCTTGAGTACTCTGCCAACAAGCAGTGGCTTGCTCTTCCGGAATGTAGCGGTTATCCCCCAAGGAGATTGAAAGCAGAGTAACTTGACGTTTCCGTTATGAGAGGTTGTGGAGTCCATAGGGAATTGAAGAGATGAGTTGGTGTTGAGTTTTCGATTGGAGCTAAAGGGACTCGGGTAAGCTATCCGAAAGGAGGTTAGTCTAACATCAGGTTGTACAATTACCTTATTTGGCCGCCCACTGGCAAAGCATCCTCCACTTGCCCACCTTTGAGCAGGCAGCCTCACATCACTGCCATCGAGTCGCGCAGTCGGCGGCATGGCACCCCTCACCAATGGTCTCACCAATGGACACTCTCGCTCTTTACCCACAGATCCCTCCCTAGTACACACGCGCTTCTCAGATATACCGTCCGCGATTGACATACCGGTTTCGGGACTCGATGCAGAAGAAGCGGTCGAAGTGAATCTTGAAGAGCTACTGGACGACCCCACGGAGCTATGTACGCTCTTGGAACAAGAAGGTGCTGCGAAGAATTTCTGGATGACCATAGCTTTGGCCTACGCAAAGCAACAAAAGGTTGACCATGCCATTGAAATCCTTACAAAGGGTCTAGGATCGCTGTCACGAGGGCCACCGAAAGAGAAGCTTGGTCTACTCAGCCTACTATGTTGGCTGTTCCTTTGCAAGAGCCGCGAGGCACCAAGATTGAAGCCAGATGACCAGCTAGAATCGGAGGCCAGAACGAAGGACTTCTATCTCCAAGCTGCAACCGGCTCCCTGAATGATGCATCGCGCATAAACCCGTCTTTTCCTCCCCTTTTCCTAGCACGAGGTGTGCTGTACCTGCTCCGCGCTTCCCTCCAACCGCCGTCAAAACCTCTTGCGCCAGGAGCAGCAGATCACTCGGAGCGAGCCCAAACTTTACGAGACGCTTCAAAGTGTTTCGAGGATGCGTCGCGAGTCTCTGGTGGTCGGAACATGATGGCAGTGCTGGGAAGAGCAAGGACACAGTTCTCCCTAGGCAAATACGCGGATGCGCTGGACGGCTACCAGGAGGTGCTGGCAAAAATGCCGTATCTGACAGATCCTGACCCCCGGATTGGTATTGGATGCTGTCTGTGGCAGCTTGGGTTCCGGGAAGAAGCGCGTGACGCTTGGGAAAGGGCGTTGGAAATAGTGAGAACACGCCTTAATGAATGGTACCACAAGAGATTTGACTGACTTGAACTCTAGGACCCAGACTCGAAGATCGCCAATATCCTGATGGGTCTTTACTATCTCAATGAGAGCTCACACTATGCGATTACAGATCCAGCTTTCGGACCTATCTACAAAAAGGCCATGACGCAGTATACCCAGAAAGCTTTCAAGCTTGACAAGGAGCTTCCTCTTACATGCGCGACGTTTGGAAACTACTTTTTACTGCGAAAAGCGTGGCCAACCGTAGAGAGCCTTGCGCGAAAAGCTATTGAGCTTACGGACGTGAACGCCATTGCTAGTGATGGATGGTACCTTCTTGCGCGAAGAGAACACTATCAAGATGATCCGGATCTTTCGAAGGCCAACGATTACTACAGTAGAGCTGATGCCGCAAGAGGAGGAGGTGATAAAGGTTATCTGCCTGCAAGATTTGGGATCGTGCAAATCCAAGTACTCCTGCAAGATATTGACGGGGCAAAGTTCCGACTAGAGAAGATCATCCAGAATTCGAAGAGCATCGAGGCCATGATGACCTTAGGAGCGCTGTACGCCGAGGAGGTCTTCAAGAATCAAGTCTCCGGTTCGAAAGAGGATAGATCGACGGAAGCCAAGAAGGCTGTAGCCCTACTGGAAGCTGTACGATTGGCCTGGAAAGATGCTCAAAAGAAACTGACTCCTGATTCCTCTGTCCTTGTCTACCTTGCTCGCTTGTATGAAATTGATCAGCCGGAGAAGAGCCTGCAATGTTTGCAGCAGGTCGAGCAAATGGCACTTAAAGTATTGTCCGACAAAGAACCTTCAGAGGGCGTTGAGCACGACGAAGCATGGAATGCTAAGCTGCGCGAAAAGTTATCTCCCCAATTGCTGAACAATCTTGGCTGTTTCCAGTATCAATCTGAGAAGCATGACTCGGCTCGAGAATTCTTCCAGACTGCTTTGAATGCTTGTGTAAAAGCGGGCGAGGTCAACGAAGCTATAGACACCGACGCTCTGGTCACGACTATAAGTTACAATTTAGCCCGGATTTATGAAGGTGCAGGTCTTTTAGACGAGGCCAAGCAAGTTTACGAGGGATTGCTGGCACGCCATGCTGACTACACTGATGCACGCACTCGAATTGCATATATTGAACTCCGACAGAACCCTACCGAAGACGGCCCGAGGGCTATGGCAGCTCTCTATGAGACAGACTATACCAATCTGGAAGTGCGAGCTCTGTATGGGTGGTATCTTAGCAGATCCAAAAAGCGGACCATGAATATTGCCGATGATCAAGAACAACGGCACTATAAGCATACTTTACAGCACCATGACAAGCATGACCGATATTCTTTGACCGGTATGGGTAATCTTTATCTTACCACCGCAAGAGAAATGCGGAGAGACACCGACCAAGACAAGGACAAGCGACGGAAAACCTATGAAAAAGCTGTTGAATTCTTTGATAAGGGTCTGCAGCTAGACCCAAGGAATGCTTATGCTGCTCAGGGAATAGGGATTGCGCTGGTGGAAGACAAGAAAGATCTTACTACCGCCGTCCAGATATTCTCCAAAGTCCGAGATACGCTTCGTGACGCAAGCGTTTACATTAACCTAGGCCACGTGTTTGCGGAGCTGAAGCAGTACTCGAGAGCTATCGAGAGTGTAAGTATTCTACCTTAGCCTAGAAGCAAACAGAAACGCTTACGTTCAATCCCTAGTATGAGGCAGCCTTGGCCAAAGACCGTGCCGGCGATCCCCAAATCCTCGCATGTCTTGGCCGCGCCTGGCTCCTCAAAGGCAAACAAGACAAATCCTCCCTCTGGATGAAAAATTCCCTTGACTACTCCTCCCGTGCCCTTACCATTGCCCCCAACCAAATTCACTTCAAATTCAATATTGCCTTTGTGCAGATCCAGCTTGCTCAGCTCATGTACACCTTACCCGAAGGGCAACGAACCCTAGCGGAAGTGCAAGCCGCGTCTGAGGGGTTAGATGAGGCCATTGAGAGTTTTACGGCGATTGCGCAAAGTAAGAATCCGCCGTATCCGAAACATGATATTGAGCAGAGAGCGAATATGGGGAGGAATACGATGCGGAGACAGCTGGAGCGTGCGGTTCAGGCTCAGAGGGAGTATGAGGAGAAAAATGCGGCGAAGTTACAAGAGGCGCGCGATACTAGGGAAGCGGAGCTGCGCAGGCGTGAGGAAGAGCGGAGACGAGCAGAGGAGATTGCGGAAGAGCAAAGACGCAAGATTGCCCAGGAAAGATACAAGATGCTCGAGATGAGCCGTGAACTTGCCGAAAAGCGCGCCGAAGAAGAACGGAGGAAAGAAGAACTTGAATACACCGAAGACGAAGAAACTGGTGAGCGTGTGAAGAGGAAGAAGACGAAAAAAGGAGGGAAGAGGAAGAAGAAGGGGGAAGATACAGACACCGACGGAGACGGCGAGGTGGTGCGGAAAGGTGGCAAGAGCACCGAAAACAGCAGTGCCGTAGGCTCAGACGACGGCGAGAAAGGCAGAGTCACGAAAAAGAGAAAGTTGCTTAGGAAGAGGGGAGAGGGCAAAGTTTCCAACTACAAAAGCAGCGAGCTCGTTGTCGATAGCGATAGCGACGGTGCCAATGAGATTGCCCCAGCCAAACCCGTTACGAATGGCTCCGCTCCTGTAGATGAGCAAGAGGAAGAGGATCCCGACACCAGAATGGCGGATCCCGACGACGAAGATGAAGACGAGGATGAAGCTATTGTCAAACAACCCCGCAAAAACGCCTCTCGCCGCATCGCCGACGATGATGACGAGGACGAAGAAGAGGGCGGGGAATCAGAAACCCCAGCGCAGAGCATTAACCCAGGGGAGGAAGCAGAAGAGGAAGAGGGGAAGAAAGCGAACGTTTTTGCAGATCCGCCGAATATCTCCATGGTAGACGAGACAGTCGGCGCAGCAGGCGATGAAGACACTGCGGAGTATGGTGCCACAGGGGGTTTCACTTGATCTAAAACAATTACTACCAGCATGCCTAGTTTTGGGAAGGTCAAAATTGGTGTTTCCGCATAGCACTGGCGTTCAAAGGCGTCCCTTGTATTTTTAGTTCAAAAGCGAGCTCATGAAGAGATGAGCTGGAGGCGGGCAAACGGTAGTGTGTATCTGATATCCAAGGAATCTTTACTAGTGGTTTACGTTGGGGTTGATTTGCCGAGATACCATTTTAGTTGGAATCTAGTTGTGGGATTAAAGAAGTTTATGGCACAAGTGGGGTGCTGGTCAGTGCCATACTATAATCTTTGACTTTACAACCAAAACAACCCATCATTCTCCTCTCTCTCATGCTCGAACACAGGGCACCAAAACAAATCCCCCCAACATCAACAAGAACCTCACTCCAGAATTATCCCCAAAACAAGCAGCGCGCCATCCTCGAGAATTATTCAAAGCTACCTTACTCAACACTTATATCTCTCTCCTAGCCGCGCGCTAGCGGCTGCTAAATTACTCGCGGAGTAAAGCTACTCGCGGAGGATGTGACACAAGCAAGATCGTCAAGCCAATCATGGGACATAGGACACAAAGAAAAATGGCTGGAAGCTTCATAACCAGTGCAAGAACTACCGAATCTAGGCCACTAGCTGGGGACTCAAAGTGCCGTTGCAACGCACCAGCGGGATTTCAAATCGAGATTCAAGCCGTGCCTGAGTTAACAAACCTTGAAGTTTATGGGTAGTATGAAGTACATTTCGAGTATGTCTGAGCTTCAATTCTTACTGAACCACAAACGGGTGGCTTATGGGACACGCAACTCTTCACATGCGGGAGGGAGCTCTGGCGCGGGGGAATTCTGGATAGGAGGATTGATTAGGTGTTTGAAAAGCCTCGAGGCCTTAGCAGGTGATGGGCTCGGCTGTTATATGTGTCACCTGATTAGTGTTGCGGTTGATGCAACTGTTGCTGGGTGAGATTCGAGATGGACAATGAAGGCTTAATGTGAGGTTTTTGGGGGAGTTTTGGTGTTATGCATATGGTTGGATGGTATCTATCTTGGCGATCTTCTTTAGGTAACTAAGCTCAACAGGATATAGTTCAAAGATCATTCATCTGTTCAATGATAATGTCAAGCAAAGACGACTTTCTTGGAGAAAATGCGCCCCTTCTAGAAATGAATCTTGCAATAGAGTCTATGTCCCGTAACAAATATCGGAATTAAAAATTTAATGAGAAAACAAGCGTTTAGAAGGCACTGGATAGACTGCTGACTTACCTATAAAATATGCAGATGGATTGAGCGACAGGAGGATTCTAAAAATATGTGGATGGTGCAGGAGGCAAGAATCAGGACTGACTTTGCTAGTAATCATTGATTTGCTTATATGTAGATGGTAACGTGAACAGGTAGCTAGATCCATCGATCGGTTTGAGGCCACTTGAAGGGGTTGTATGTCTGTGTTCCCCGAGGATTTTTAGAATCCCCATTCTAATAATTTCACGCAACCAAGACTTCCCCATGTTAGCCGTGTGCCTGGAGAAATTCTGTAAGGTCTTGGTGTAACTGTGTACATCTTGAACATGAATAGTGACTAGATTCTCTAAGGACTTTAGGTTGTAGACCTTCTGATCGACCAGAATGAAGAGGAACTCTGGTTGTATATCTGAACGTTTGAGTGGTCTCCTTGCAGAAGCTCGAAGGTTATAGCGCCAGTAAAATTTGGCATAGTCCAACACCATTTTTCCCGCTTATCATTTTTCCAAAACAAACGGTATATATATGAGAATTGCACACTCTTTCCCACTAATGAAATAGGTACATTGGCTCAGTCATCAAATTCACCAAAGTCATCAAATCCGCCATTTCGAGTCGAGGTCCACGGTTCGAGTCCTGGACCATGCAAATTCGACAACATACTAAGTCCTACCTTGGATAGTACCTCATGGCTGTTCGCGGTGCTGTAGTCTAAGATTACTAATTTCGATGATGACGAAACACTTTCGAAGCTGTGAGATGTCTAGCGACGCTAGTAGCATCCTGCTGGCGGGGTGTGAAAGTGGTAGGCAGTGATGTAGCATCCCGCTGGCGGGGTGTGAACACTTTTGCTATTTTTTATACCATGCTTGGTTTTACCCCCAATGGCCATCAAGCTAAGAACACACGGTGAGCGTAGTTTAGAGGCTGTTCAAGCTTTTAATAATAGTTGTCATGAATTGCAGAAACCTTCCCTAGTCATGCAGCAAAAATCTTACTATGGGCAGGTCTTTTAGTAACACCTGCGGGTTGGACAGGAGATCAATTAGCTCTTTGTTGAAGAAACATCTCAAGCTCGCGAAACTGCGGCAATCGGTCAGGGGAGGGACGATTTCGTGTAATCGCTTGCTTTAGCTTCTGTCCCATGCCATACTGTTATCGAGCAGGTGAGAAAAAACATCAGTTTTATAATTGCCTTAACTCAATACCGTAACACGTCCCGAAGAGAAATTCTTCTTTACTAGTAGAGAAACATGGGCAGTTCGAAGGGCCTCATTGGCTAATGATTAATCGCATCGTCCGATGTTGTGAATATCATGTGTCAACACAGGAAAACTCGTGATCCTCAAAGCCCTAAAATAACACGATTCGTCCCATCTTCTTTCCCTCAAAACAAACTTCTTGATCAAGGCAAATTTTTATTACCAGCTTCTTGAGCAGAATCAGTGCCAGTCAATCACTTGTTAGGCACTGTAGGTCAGCATACTCGTGGAGCGAACGTAGGAATTGCAACTACTTACTGGGACCAGTTTCACGTTCTCAACTCCCTACCTACCAATCCTCCAGCATCTGAACAGCCAATTCCGTTACAAGCAAGGTCAGCAGTAACAAAGTCCTTATAGGAACACCAGAGAACTTTCTGAACGCCGAAGGATAATCTGTAAGTCATAGCTCTGGCTCTAACTTCGGAATCACAAGCTGTACTACGCTCCCGACTGCACTACCCTTCTGAATTAGCAGCTTGAAACCCTTGAATTACGGAAGAAACTTTGACCAAGGAGCGTTTGACTGACGAAAGTAGTACTTTGACAATTGTCCTCGGGCCGTGCAAGCACAGTTTAGAAAGCGATCCCTATTCTGCATATTGTTCAAGGTCAGTTGCTGCATTTTTTGTTGGGTTTGCCATGTTCGGTCGGTCCTAATAAGCTAACGCATAGAGGAATCAGTTGCACTGTATCATATCTACAGGCTCTTTAAGCTATTCTATATTCGGGATATCAGCTCTTGAACATAAAGTCAATCGGAATGGAGCAGACAAACCTTATCGACAGTGGATCGAAGCCCACCGGAGCGAAGAGACCCCATGAGTCAGACGATGAGATGGAGGAGCGTAAGATAAAGATCCAGAAGGCAGAGGGTTGGAATGAGAGCCAGGAGGCGAAATTTGCTGGGCTCAGAGGCGCAAATACCGCAGAGCAGCAGCTCAGCCTTAACCAACCTACTGGTGGCACAGATCCAACCGCCTTCCAGGGAGGATCCAGCACTGACGATGCACTCTGGAATATGGGCACCACAAAGTCAACCACCAAAGATAATGCGCATTCTGCGGGAGACCCAGCTTTTATACGGTCTCAATCAGCACCTCTTTAAGTCTGCACCAGATGACACTCAGTATTTGGTTTAAGAAAGGGAGCTTTGCAGCCAAGCGGCCATAACTCGCGGCCTAGCCTGATGAGTTATCTCCGCGCATTGTTTTGCCTGGTGAAAAGGGAAGAGTAGAGGTGGGATTCGATTCGACACAGCTTCTGCAATTTCTATTCGACAGGTCAAGCTCTAACCCGCCGGAGTTTTGGTCCATTATGAATCCTTTCGACCGCAAATCCCAGTCTTTCGGTAACATGCCTTTCACACCTAAATCGAGCGCTTAAGGTCATATCTCCGTGGAGTATAGTCTGCAGTCTTCGTTGTAACAAGCTCGTGCGGATATCATAACGGCCAGGCTTGTTCGTCGTATTCGATCTTCACCCATGTTTCAAAAGCCCCAAAAGTTATCGACTTCACCAACCTCTCTAACAAGCAATTTGTGGCAGGCCAGCGCGTTGGAAGTTCAGGGTATGGCAAGTGGCAAGCTATGTATCAAATAGGCTCACTACTTTGAATAAGCCTATCCATAATTTTCCTTACAGATTAGTCTTTGGTAGTTTCCCATGTAGAAATTTTAACAAAAGTCGGAAGTTCAACATGCAAGTCTGTTCATCAACAGAATTACCGATGGAACTGCAAAGCGGTACGATTGTGGACGTCCAATTTGAGCTTATGCGCTAAAGGCAGATTGGCCTAGCGCAAAGCTCATGCTCGCAAACTCAATGGAAAGGGGTATGTTGCACACCATTCATGGATATCCTCCATCCATGAATCAAATGATAATCCATGAATGGATGCCCCCAGTGGTGGAACTTCCCACCCATGGGTGGGGTGCAAAATTAAGCCTTCATCCATGGATCAAATGTTTTATTGATGGATCAGGAATCATATAAATGATAAAGCTGTTCTCATTTTCTGCTATGATCTGTAGCTGAATAACTATCTCACTATCACCTTCTCGCTCTACACAAATCGTGATCGCATGCTTTTAATATGCGAGATCAATTTAGACGCAAGAAGATGAAGAGTAGGACAAGAGAGCACAGCCTAATAATTGTGAAAGCTATAAGATCTATATACGATCAAAGATCCATGAGTTTAGCGTTTGATCCACGGATAAAGGTCTGAATTTGCACCCTATCCATGGGAGGGGAGCTCCACGAATGGTGCGCAACAGGTACCTTAACTTTAGATTTTCGTTCTTATAGCCAGTACCACTAGGCTGTCTAAAAATTAAAGGTAAGTCCTGACACTTCATGAAATCTCATGCCAACGCTAGTTCTGGTCTTCGTACTGGGGACCCAGATATCTTGCGTTCCTAATGGCTCTTAGATTCTCTTTACCCGTTTTTCGGTCGGGAACAGATGTCCGTACCAGAATGGCACATTGCATGTTTGTACACTTTAGATTGTTTCCTAATGGCTAGTGTGGTTCTTGAAAATGTCTTACCATTGTGCAGCTTGAAAACCCCCTGTTGATGAAGCTATGTGAAGAACTCAGGGGAAAATATGTATTCACCAGCGAAAAACGAGATGAAGGTATCATTCCTCTGTGCTCAAGTCAATTACTTACCCTCTTCGTGTATGTCCATGGAAAATAAGTTCTTTAGCTTTCACTCCATCAATGAAGATATTTTTGTTTCGCCAGCTGGTACATATACTGCATTGAAGCCCACTCTTTCTTCTATCTACATCTCTTTCTCTATTATGAATGATCGCCTTTGCTGAACCCGAAACTTCTCAATCATAAAGACTGGTGCCTTTACTCTTGTGTAAGTCTCCCGGCATACTGATAGTACTAAGGCCGCTTACAAGGTCTTTGCTTGGTCTTCATTCTCCAAAGCTCCTTTCTGCCACGCATGAATTTTCCTATTACTTGATCCGATACTTCTACGTGACTACTCTCCGATACACGAACAGCAGGACATACGATCGATTATGCTGTTAGTTTTATCCAGAATCAGCAACCCTTTCAACCTCAGATATACTTCGGAACTTCGGCATCCCACATCCTTTTATGAAAAAGCCAATGAACGAATATAGGGAGATCGTTTGTTCTCTGGATATATCTTGTCTATAAACTGCGTGGACATTCCATATGCATATTGAAACTTCTGTGACTTTTCAGAGTCATCTCTTTGTTATAAACTACTCTATATAGTCTCTTGAGCATACGAACACTTCTCATATATATTCTATCACTCCCTTGCACAATATGAACACAAGATTCAGTGGAGAGATATGTTGGCCTTAAATGGTCGGTGCAACATTGCTATTGCTTGTGCATATACAGTACAAAATTCGAGGCTATGATGTTGCCAAATCCTTGTTGTCAAACTACTCTTGTACAGTTGCCACGAGCCCTTTATAAGATGAATCCCAACAAGGAAGGGTAGTCGGCTGGGCAGCAATGACTTCCAAAGGATCAAGGAGCTGGGGGTGTGTTTGAGGAACCACAATATCGAGCACTCAACCTCCAGGTAGTTGTACTTCGCCCGCCAATGTGAGCTCAAGGCAAAGGGTCTGTGGTACATGCTGATATCCGCATCAGCTGCTGTGTGGATCCATGAAGACTCTGCTCCTTGTAATGTTAGGGGAAGGGTGTTGTTATTTGGGCAGACGGATTGTACCATCTTCAACTACTACTGGGCCAGAGAAGAGCGCCCAGACACCCTTTGGCAGCAAATCCAAAATTTGGGTGCTCCTTTGGGTATTGCGAACCTAGTGGAATCATGGTGGTACGTAGGAAGAAAAATCTGGATTTTCGTAATAGCTTCATCGGCACTTGGATCTTCAGGCCAGGTCTTCCGACGTTGGGCTCAGCCAACGACTGTACGTCTTTACGCAAGCAAAATGTGACACATCATAGATGTGCTGGGCTTGTTAATGTGTCGAGGAAAGTCTTTGACTTCACCTTGGTCCCCACAAACAATTTCTTCGCGGTGTTCCAACACCACTTTAGATTTGGTGTTCTTCCGTACTATATTAAAAATCTTTTCATACCATCAGCTTTACTTCTTACAAGTCCCAAAGTTTATCCTTCAATATACAGAAAGTCTTGATTGGATTTAAAATTCTTTTCCTAACAACGAATAGACAGAGACAAAGGAGGCAGTATCCAGTGTCACAGCTGGTACTGCGTCTTCGAGGAAGATGGAGAATGACCCAGCAGAGTCAGAGGTGTTGGAAGATGAGCCCGGTTATATTGACAGTAGGCAATATCTACCGCTTTCTCCTGCATCACAAACCTAACATAGCTCAAAGTAGAAGAAGACGATGCTCTGGATGAGGATATAAATGAGCACAATGTCGATGATGAAGATTTGGAAGATTCAGAAGGGGTCGAGGATGGACATATAGAAGACCACGTTTTCGACTGGGGCGATCCGGTGACGGGAGCAACGGGTATGTTTACTTGTTCCCCAGCAGAAGAACCTGCGGCTCATCACTAAGCTCAACAGTTCAAGCGATCCACCACGACCATTATAGGTCAATGTTTATCGAGCAGCAAAACGCCCTGGGAGAGTATGGTGCGTATACCCAGAGAAAACGATTGATGGCAGTGCTGATTGGAGTAGATCACGAGCCAGACTCCGGAACTCTGCCAGGTGATGTCACATGTTTCCACGAGGACTACAAGCACTGTGGACCCGACAGACCAGATTGGCCGAGAATACTATACCAATACAAGCCTGATGATCAACGTCCCTGCAAATCAAGACCGGGGAAGCTCCTCAGCCCCGAAGGCTATGTGGTCCTAAACAGCCAAAACGAGCCATTGCTAAATTTCCCAAGCATCCCGTTGACAATCTCATCAGAGTGTAAGGGCTGGATGCTGGAAGCTTTCAGTCGTACAAATAAATGGGCGACGATGAAGCAAATCCGCAGCCGGATGATTGGAGCTACTAACCCGCGTGATGGCAATCTGAGCATGCGGATGACCCGCTTCAGAAGGAAAGCCGGAGCCATCACTTGGGGGCCAAGTGGTCGAGAGAGCGAGGCATTCGAAGACTACATGGACCAGAAGCTACCCCAAGCATGCAAGGCAGCAAACTCCATCGAGGGTTTCCGCGATTTATATCCACACGAGATCGCCAAAATGGAATTTCGAAACGTTGGTCGTCGTCCGAATCGTGCACGACAAGGGGCCAAAGATTCTTCGGATGAGAAACTCCGGCGAAAGCGTGCTGCAGCGCTGCGCACATATAAAAAACTTCTTGCTAAATTTAACGCCGAACATGGTCAAGCGGTTGGCGAAGTTGATGTAGGTGATGAAGAAGACGAAGAACCAGAAGAGGATTATGAGGATGAAGGAGAGAAAGCAGAAGATGACGGGGAATGGGAATGGGAAGAGGACGATCAACGCCTCAATATGGACAGGGTTGGGGACTCAGAATCTGAGGTTCCCCCTGAAGATGGTAATTCATTTTGGTACAACGAACAAGAGAATGAGAGCGATCACGAGTCACTCTCGGAGCCAGCTTCGACTCATACCACCAATGGACAACAAATTCAAGGGCCAGGTGCCTCGTCAGGAAATTCGGATGTCGAAGGTACTGATGATTTGGTTGATGATGATCGAGGGAACGGCAGCGACAGTAGCCACTCAGACTCGGTCGAAGCCAGCGACTCCGAAGTAGGAAACTTTCTTTACGAAGATCCTACCACGGCAGCAGAGTCGCAATTGATTCAGCGCCTACTGATACCAACGATGACGCACTTCGCCTTTCTCATGGGCTGTCATCCTCCCCAGACAGATCCTAACAGAAGCTATGTCCACCAGTGGGGCGACATCGCTACGGTCTTGGGCCAGCAGTTCGACGAATTTGCATTTCAGCCACCAGCTTTCCTTCTAATAGGCCTCGTTGTGTTCAATGCCTATACAGCAGAGTGGAACTTGCCTTGGGATGAAGAAAGATATGGGCCGCGTCTGGATTTGGAAGGGTTAGACGTTGCAGTATTCGCGGAGCGATCGTTGGGTGATTGGAGCTGAAAGACCAATGGCATCTTTCGACATTAGCATAAGGTAGCAATATAGGTTTCCACTGTCAAGGAATATGAATTCGGCTGATCGAATAGCATAAGTCCACTTATTAATCTTGTACATCTCGCATGAAAAATGAAGACCTCGAACTTTATGATGAGCAGATAAGGTTTTCATACTAAAGCAGATCGGTACTAGCTCAGCATTTAGCCTGACTTTTTTGCAGCCAACTTTCGATGAACAACATCAACAAGCATAGACAGTATGTTGCACCCCAGTGGAGGTTAGCCGAGTTCCATGGATCAAGGCCTCATCGATGGATTGGAACCTTTTGATGGAGAACATCCATTACTCGGCGAATGCTGCAAATTGTCATCTCTGGGGATCTTCATCCATTGATGGGATTAGTATTCATGAATCAGGTGGTTAAAAAATTGAAGCAATTCCCGTTCTCTACTGTCTGACTATCTGGTTATCTGACTGTCGCCCTCCCCTCCCCTCGGCCCCTCCTTGAGCTCCTCCTCCCCTTCCTTCACTTTCCTACACGTTGTTGACGCTTGCTTCCTTCCTCTACCGGGTAGAATAAGAGAGCACCGTTTGACCCTATCTAAGTAGGGCTTTTGATCAAAAATAGGCCTTCTGGTTTATGACCAATATCCATGATTAATAACCCTATGGATGGATCAAGACTCGTAGTGAAGGAAATTTACAGCGATTGCCGGGTGATGTTCTCCGTTAAAAAGGCTTCCAATCCATCGATGAGGCTTTGATCCATGGATTCGGTAATTAGATCGATGCATCGGACATATCCATGGTTCGGGTGTAACACATACACTGTTACGCAAGTGCACTTCAATGATGGTTGTTGCCTGTGTCGGAAACATCTTAAGTACTCTTAGATCCGATGGCATACAGCTAATCTCATCAGAAAGTAGAGGCTCGTGTATCTACGAGCCCCAATGTTTCATTCTCCGATTCTTCTTCTTTTATCCGATCCAACGTTCTTTGATCGTCTCAACTAGATGTTCTGCCGATTAGATACTCCTATGTCGAGGGACTGCAGCGTCTTCCATCAGGATGTTATCAAGTCTTCTTCTTTCATCCTTTACCCAAAGCAGGTTAGAAAATAGCCACGTTAGTTTGAATCGTTGGCTGCAACCTTCGAGGATGAGGATGACGCTAGTGAGAAGTCCGAGCGGGATATCGAGTCTTTGAAAGATTTGTTGTTTAGCGGAATGATGATGCTGTTATAATTTCGTACTAAAGTGAGAGAATCTGTACGAAATTCTTCACTGTTCCGGATTATTGATCTGTCGCAGGATATCGACATGCAGTGGCTGAATAAGGCTTGCGGTAACTCCAAAAGTGGCTGACTGGATTCTGCGATTCAGCTGGCTCCAATCGTGACCCCGTGATACCCATCATCTTAGTTGATCATCTCCACGTGGAGTAGTACCTGGAGATATGACAGAGCCAAAACTTGAGTTGGTGTTAGCCCGCGAAGCTCCAATTGCGCCAGGGATTTTAAACCAGCAAGAATTAAAATGATATCAACATGTCCTTAGAGAATAATAGCTTATTAGATTTGGCCGTAGGGGAAAGCAGGAAGTACAAGCCAGTACAAGGGACATGTGCAACCCTTTCGGAAGAACTTCGTTGTTGCAGGGGAGAAAGCCAGTGATTGACATAAAGCCGTTGCACGATGAATAATGAATATCGCTGGCACCACTGTCACATCCGATCAACACAGCCCTTCACTAGCAACGGGAGGCACCCTCGACTATATCTTATTTTTTCGCAACCATATTCAACCTACCAAAATTATATATGAGGTAGCCACTATCAGAGATTTCAGGGCGCAGTGGCCCCAACAGGGCCAAAGCTTGATCTCCACCTCTTCTTTTCTTTCGTAAGTAATTGTTGTATATTCTGAATATATATCGTGACGAATCCCATCGTTGGGTACTAAGAAATTGGGACCATGAGCCAGCAGCCTGGTGTTAGTTGGTACGGTACGGCTCGTAAGATGATTGAGGCAGGCATTTCGACGGTCAAGGTAAGTGGAGCTCTCAGTCAACATTGAACAACTATTAGAGCACGGGTGATAAGCTGACGCTGGTCCAGTATCTTGAGTTTACCAATAGTTGTTCTGCCCGTTATCTGTGATGGCACTTCAACCCAATAATTGCAATGGTCTTCCACCTTCATGGGCTTTGCGCCCTTGCCGAAGCCTAAGAGGTTCTGCTGCTATTGCAAGACGTGGAAAAGATATCGATGAGACTCGATGGACAATGTGCCTTCATCAGTGAGTATACAACACATTTGTTTTTTGTCATTCCCATTGTCCTGACATGCTCACAACACCCTTCATTTTGCTTCATCTCTGTTCTATAACATCTCCTGTTCTATAACATCTCCTAAACACTCTAGATTCACTAATCTAATGTCTCGACACGAATGGCTGCCACACATTGGGGTACCGCACATTTCATCTTGGCCTTTATTAACAATGTTTTCTCAGACAATGGAACTCCTTGACTCCCAACCTTTTCCATCTAAATCCCTGAACATTCGCAAGATTTCTGACAAGCCAAAGAGCTTTAGTTGTCTTATCTCTTCCACACTCAACCCGAACCCTTTGTGGATAACGCATTGCCGATATCGCAACCTCAAGTCCGGCTACAGAAAACTACTCTGGGGATTCGGTCCTCAAAGTCAGAGATTTTACTAGTTGTCTTTAGTATCTTGCTGAAATCTGGGGGTCTTTATCTTTCTACGACAGCCGCTTTGTCATAGTACGTTTGGCAAAAGGATAAGATGTCAAGTCCTGAAGAGGAGACTTTCGAGGAATTCCTAGAGAAACGTAGGATATAACCTATCACATCTAAGCAAGTACTGACTCTTTCAGATAACCAAATACTTGAAGTCATAAGAAACGCGGAACCAGTCGTCAACCCACAAATCGAACCACATTGGGTGGCTCCTTACCAGTCTGATCAGACATTTGGAATTCTCAACCCCCCAGAAAAGACTAATGGTTCGTTGCCTCCAGATGATGGAATACGTGGAGATCGATTCCCAGATGCAGAGGAGTTCATTAACCAACGATTCGAGCGCCAACGGTCGACTCCTTCCAAGCGTGGCTTTGTTAATTTGCCAGCAGAGCATAACAATCGGTTAGCTCCATATGCTGCTTTCAATGATACGGGCAATCATCGCTCTTTAGAACGTACTCTAGAATCGGGAACTCCAACATTCCAACCGCCAAAAACATCAAAGCGATCGGAGAGACTTGCAAATCTGGAACGACAAGTCGGCCCAGGAAGACTTGGAGCAAATGGATTAGCGAAAGGACTGGTTCGATCACATACGCCTGGGATAACAGAGTGGTGGTCGCAGGACATGAATGCGTGGAGTGAGTTGCAATGATGGTCCTCCGTTGCGCCTAGTTTCCCTTGAGACTAATCATTCTGCAGTACCTGCAATATACCACGAAAATCTGAGACCAAGCTTACTTGCCGAAGCGAGTCAATTAGGCAAGTATGGTAAGTATTTTCTGGTGAATTTGAAAGTCGAGTGACTGACCAATGCAGAATATCCACGCGCAAAAGGGAATGACCAATTCGACGAAACCAGCTTTCTCTTGGATCAGCAATATTGGGCTTCAGATCGGGAGAACGGCTGGTATCAGATCAAGGACCACGTTCTGTTTCGCTTTCAACGAGACGGCTATCCTGTACCTCAAGGAGAAGTCGAAATCTGGTACTATCAAGGCCGTATTGTCCTCGATATGGATAATCACCCGGTCAAAAAGTACTCCAACATTCCCGCATGCTGTAGTAGCGATATGGAGGGTTGGCTAATGGAAGCCATCTCTCGCCTGGATGGACGAATTACTCAGGCTGACTTCAGAGCTAGAATGGTATGTATATTTCGGAATTATGCGCCTCAGTTTTCGGATTTCGGATGTTCAAACTTGCTTGGCGAGTGCAAATATTGTATCTGCTATGCAGCTCGTTTACTCTGTTACGAAAGTAGATGCTAATTCTGATATTTCCCTAGCCCTCCACGCGGACGACCAACACAGGCGAAATAAAGCCTCTATTTGCCTTGACCGCATTGGGTATGAGAATGAATCGTTTCCGCGACGAATATTCGTGCCCAGCTTGGAATTCCCGTACTGGTGGAGAGAAAATCAAAGAGTGGTTCTGGAATCGCATGTCCCAAGGAGATCGCCGAATGCGCATGACCTGTGGATTGCGTAAGTTGACCGAGTTGGAGCTTGTAGAACTTAGGGCTCTCAACAAGGGCACACATCCTGAGCGCGCGGGCAGAAATGCGTTGACCAGCGAAGAACGCTCAAAAAGAAGTGCAGAGGCTGAAAAGAAACTTCAACTGAAATACGGAGAACAGGCAACAGAAGTGTTGACTGGTTCTAAGCGTAAGCGTTACGAAGCTGCAGTCCCAGGATTTGGTGATTGCCAGCCAGCTGTGGCAGCAAAGCGAGTCAAGACACCTAATCACTTCCCCAATAATGAGGAGGTACATCGTTATCAGTGGAACCGTGACGGAGAACTCTACGGTCAACCTTACAACTTCTGTCAAGATGTAAGCAACGGTAAGCGCAAACACGCAGATACAGTTGAGAAATCAGACGACGAAGAACCAACTGAGAGTAGCAAACGGCAGAGGAGTCAAAGATACCTTCATCAACATTCTCCCAGCGGGTACCATGTCACCAACGGAACCACGACAGAACAAAGCTCTTTAAGTCGCCGTGGAACATACGATTTGTTGAGCCGTAACATCAATCCGTCAAGCCAGTCAAGTCTCCAAAGTCTTGCTGAGTATGGGCAGCCTGAGACAAAAAAGGGCAAGCGTGCTCTCGAGTCTCTGCCCCGTGGATGTGGGACCACGCCTATGGAGAGCAATCTACAGGACCAAACTCAATATTCCTCTCATGGTCTCTTTACAGCGGAGACCTACGGTCCTCAATTGTACCCAAGCTCTCGATACGAGCAACCTCACTCTGCGCAAGGAAACCATGGCCGGGGCCTGTACAAGCGCACAGCGGACGCGTCCGGGAGCCCATATGAGACTACCGAGCAGCCAATATCTAATACACAGGGATCACACGTTGACTCTTATGGCTTCGATGATGATCTCAACTTTCCTTTGCATACTTATGAGGTACCGTATCCCATTTCTAAACGAGAAGCCTCCACGAGCAAGCGAAAGCGAGACGAGATCATTGAGGAATCAGACTCAGGAGAGGATGTATCTTTGAAGTTGATTCCAAAGCGCCAGAAGACAACCCCATCGGATAAATTATCTGGTAAATCAACCTATTCACAGCCAATTCAGCGCAAGCGATCGATTGGGCTCAAAATCCACACTCGAGTCTCGAGTGCCGGCAATGCTTTTAACAACGTAAATCCGGCGAGTCAACCTTCCAGTGATGCGGATCCCCAAAAATTGCGCAATGTTCGGGAACCTGTTGTTCTTAGCGGTGAAGTGGAAGTGATCAATAAAAGACCTGCGAGCATTCAGAAGCCCTTGGCTAATCAGAGCGGAAAGGCCACACCACAAGACTACGCAATCAAGAATGCCGAACCTCTTCCTTCTGGAGCAGTGGATTTCCGTTTTGTCGAACCTATACTCGAGGGCGAGCGGAAAAGCATCGCACTTGCTTTAGGGTATACTCGATCTCAATATATCTGTCTCATGAAAGAAGAGCCTCCACAAACTTCTACTGGGGAAAGCTATGCTACGCAGCATGCCGAGATTCAGGCAGCACTGGCAGCGCGATGGGTCGCACCAGAACCAGTCCCAAAGTTGGTGCGTCTTGAGGCTTGGAGCACGGCATTTGCGCATTTCCCTTTTCCCGACATTGAACTGTCGAGCGATCAGCAAGAAGATTTTGCACAAATCTGTAAGGAAGCGGTGCTAGGTTTCTTTGATCCCGCACATCAGACGGCTGAGGAAAACCTTCAAGTTAGCATTGATCAACAACTTCCTGTTGGCGAAGAGGAACCCGATTCGCTTTTTGAAGGTGATACTTTAGTGGCCAATCCCGAAGATGAGCTAGATCCAGAGCAGGGTCGGGATGAAGAAACCGATCTCAGCCCCTTGGATAGGCTAAAGAAGAAAAACATTCCCATTAGCGATGGCTCGCAGCTGCCTGTTATCGATGACGAGACCGACAGCTTCAACTCACTTTTCGACGAGTATACGCTGGTGGCTGATCCCGAGCATGAGCCAAAGCCCAAAGAGGGCCGAGGCGAAAAGCCTTCCGCCAGCCCTCAGGCTGCTATTGAAAATCAAGATGAACTAGACTCGCTTTTCGAAGACGATACTCTAATAGCGGATCCTGAAGATGAGCCAAGCCCGGAGGAAGGTCAGCATGAAAAACCTGACATCAACCCTCTGGATGCTTTGACAGGCCAAGCCGATGAATTGGCCAGTCTATTTCCTGAACTCGAAGGCCTTACTACCCAGTTCACTTACGAAGAGCTTATGGGTGTTGAACTTCCCCCTCTTACAGAGGAAGAAATGCGCGCCTTGGATTCACTGTGAACGATCGCCCTGCTTAAATCAATCATGCGTCTCAAATAGAGCTTTCAGAGGCGTGTGGTTCATCAAACGGTCTTGACTAGTGATATAGCATTGATGCTAAATAAGATCTGAGAATAAGTTTTGTTTCTCATGGACATACGTGTGCTATTTTCGGTCATGACAAACTCATGCCAGCTCGGAAAATCCAAAGGAACCTTCAGGCAGACCCACGAAGAGCGTAGGCCGACCGCTAAACCTTCAAGCGGACCGATCACAAAGCACAACAGCCCACATTACTTATCGCTATCAACATTTATCAGGAAGAAAATACTAATACTAGTAAAGAATAGACTACACAACCTACGACAACAGACGAAACGTAGCCGTGGTACGGAGTGTAACGTGAATTCAATTTTTCGAGAATTGCGGCGACGACAGTCCTACAGCCAACGAAAAAATATCCAAGAACCCAAAGGAGCTCACTACTGATACGAAGATAAACTCAAAGAAATGCAAGCGTAAGCTGGCATGGGGCCGCTAAAAATCACGCCTGAGAACTGAGCTCGGAACTACTTTGCAAGTGCCAGCGTGTAGCATCAGGCTAAAGAATGTCTCTTCCCCGCGAAACAAATACAGCGCGGTTTCTATTGTTGTAAGATCACTCTCGGCAGACAAGCAACCCTTCACAGTAGATCCGAAAGCCAGTTTTCTCCCAGCCTGGGCCGAATATAGACCCGCGCTACCGAAGGAAGCAAGTAAAGCCAAGGGCCATTGCTAGAACCAAAGCTAAGCAAGCGGTGAACAAGCCAAAGATTGCAGGACTCGCTTTTCCCAAGCGATTGGGCACACCAAAGCTACTAAAAGGTAGGAGAGGGGGGAAGTGATGGTGCGGTATCTGGGGTTCTAGGGGCTTTTCTGGGAAGTGGACGAGATGGATGAGGACTATTGTGCGTATAAGGATGGGCTCTAGCGAAGCCTCAGCTGGAGGTGTTTTTGCTGGTGAGGCAATTAGGGGATGGTGAGGGTGGGGGTGGGTATGAAGGGTTTAGGTTTGTGGGATTGTGATACGGTATATTAACTATGGTTCCGTGAATGAAAGATGACTTTAATAACTATAACGAACTTTAAGTCCTTGATGTGCACCGCTCTTAATGCTTTGCCTTCCAAATACAACGTTGATAGGTCGAAATGCTACGGGAGATAAAATTAGGATTATACTCCTTTATCAAACCTCAAAAAACTCGCGCAACTTGTTGGTGATTCGCTTCTAGTCAAAATATCTGCTAATTACTTCCTTATAAACTATCATACTTTTTACAGAGTCAGATGACAGTGCGGTTTAGTCTAAAAATACAGATTTCCTTCCATACTTTGATGTATTTAGAACTTTGTTAATTGTTCGTGTATGAGAGTAACCTAAGAGATTATTGTTGTGAAATGTTCCTGGAAATATCCCTGTACTCAGACCTGTCACCATTCAATCATGTTCTCACTATCTATAAATTATCTTTCACAAACCTCTACGCATACTGCAACAACCTAGTAATCCACGCCTGCATACGTCTTCTTAAGAGCATGTTCATATATTGGGGACTGGCGAATTCCTGAAGATCCAAATAGCTTGGGTTAGACTGATATTTCTATGAGTGCCAAAGTTTTCCTGCATCTGGCTTGACTCCGTGTAAGATCACTCATGGAATGTGAACCGCATATAGCCAATAGGATTTAGATTAGTGCTCTACCCTTGCAAGCCATCTGTTGAACAGTTCATCTATAAAGCTGACAGTTTATCCCTTGTGCTGGATGCTATACTCCAACACCGTGGCAAGTTCTGAGAGAGCTTTTGGATTGTATCAACCATGGCAGTATATCATAGAGGCCAAAACCCATATGCTTCACTGGCTCTTCCTCCTAATTGATCTTGACAAGCATTGAAATGGTATCTAATGATGAATGAAGATTGATTAGAAACGGGAATCCGAAATCAAATAGAAGCAGTGACACTAGAAATTCCAACACGGACCATCATCATCGTGTACAAATAACTTTGAATTTCCCTCTACTTTCCTCTTCCTCTTCTACATGTATATATGTTTGCATCCTTTGCAACCCACCCTGCTTTGGAAGCGACTCCGGATACATGTTGGGCTACTTCTTTGTTTCTTTAGCCTGTATAGGTAGCCACCCCTGTGGTCGAATGTTCGGTATCCTGTTCTATTTCGGTACAGATATATATATGTGGTGCCACGCCCTATCACTTGGCATGCTCGAGCCGTCTGAGAGGGTTTTCGGGCATCTTGTGTCTCTGTGTCGCTTGATTCTTGGAAGCCGCGTACCAGTGCTGCTATCGAAGAGGTCTAGGGGTAAGTTTGAAGTTTAGACCTTAGGATAACAAAGAGCTGACCTGCTGAACTATAGCCTTTGCACTCTTTCGTTTCCGGTTCAATAACTACTATCTTCGTTTTGAAATTCGGTATCTTCCACTCACTCAATTGTCTTCGCGTTAATTTTCAGAGACTCAAAGAAGGACAACACGATATTAATCAGCCCAGCGTGACAGGCAAAGCGGTTTGCCAGCGTCCGTTGGACTCAAACCTCGAAGGTGTTGAGAGGATCTCACGCAGCCAACAGTCTAGCTCGGGAATAGTGAAAAGCTCGGCGGGCTGACTATATCAGCACAGCCGCAACCGTGAGGCGAAGAGGACGTTTATTGTGCTCACCAAAGCAAATATGGCTCCTTCACTTAACTACGTCTCCGCATTCTATAGTTGATCCCTCTTCCTTATACAGGTCTCGCCACAAGCAAAGGAGCGTGCACTAACAAAGAGCATTCCGTCGCCAAGACACACCGTTGTTGGGTCCTGGCACCATAATTTGAGTGATAAAACCTGCCTTGGGCTTCTGCATGTCATATCACGCAATTTTATTCCATTAAAGCCGGCCATTGACCGGCTTAGGTAGCTATGGTCTTGCAATATGAGCTTCATCGGTATAGAAGGCTTTGTGAAGCAACACCTTCCCGAACTGTTGAGCCAACTTGGTTCGGCAGCGATAGAGATCATGAACTTCGCCGCCGTGGAATGCCTGGAATACTTCCTCACTTCGACATCTATGGTAAAGATGTCGACACTGGCCAGCCATTCGACAAAACAGTGCCGCCAGGTAGAGTATTGAAGATGGAACAGGAACCATCCGGAAGGAAGACGCGTCAAGCACAGACATCCCCCCGCTATGCGTCTGTTGAATTGCTACGGCCCACCTCTGGGTATTGATGAACTCCACCACCTCTGGTTCTCGCTAGACGTTGCTACGACGTTTCATATAAGTCCGTGCCTGCTCGCAGTGTTATTAATACCATACTCAAGCACCATTTTAATTTACTGGTGATGACCAAAGAGCGGTTCTTCGTTGGCTTAGGAGCCATCTGAAAAACTATCGAAGCATGGTAAGTAAAGGCAACCCCCCCAGAACGTATCGTTACCACGGACTCACAGATTCAGGTCTCTGGGCTCCCAGCTATCGTTTTTGACTGCTTTATGTCCTAATACTTAACATTCATCAACAATTGGCGGCACTCGGATCCATGGAGCCTGCAAAGGTGTTTCGCAGCCTTGTGTGACTGCTAAGAGCTAGCAAGTCTTGAGCCGGAAAGAGCACATTCCACGTTTTCCGAAACAGATGTTTCGATTGGGAAAATAGGAAAAAAAATACACAATATGCCGTAGAGACACGATACCGGTATCAAACATATATGCCCATGGTTGGCGCCACCACGCAGAAATACTGAGTACCTGCATGGCCGCGACCGGCTCTATGTGGCCAGAAGCAATAGAATTGTGGCATATCCATGACGAAGATTCTGACAAATAGAGTGACATCTTTGCTGTTTCTTCGGCTCCTGCAGGGAAATTCGCCGTTCATTACGGCTATACCTCTCTCTATATACTTAGAAGCAACGAAGACTGTGGCCCATCTCTGAAGAAGATTCTGACAGACGGAGTGATCTTTGCTGTTTCTTCGGCTCCTGCAGGGAAATTCGCCGTTCATTACGGTTATACCTCTCTCCATATACTTAGAAGCAACGGAAACCGTGGCCCATCCCTGAAGAAGATTCTGACAGACGAAGTGACATTTTGGCTGTTTCTTCGGCTCCTGCAGAGAATTTTGCCGTTCATCATGGCTACACCTCTGTATGACCAGAAGCAACGAAGACAGTGACATATTCGTGACGAAGATTCTGACAGACAGGGGTAGCATCTTTGCTGTTTCCGTCGGCTTCTGCAGAGGAATTCGCCGTTCATTATGACTACACCTCTATGTGGCCAGAAGCAATGGAGACTGGCATATTTGTGACGAATACTCTGACAGACAGGGGTCGCATCTTTGCTGTTTCCTTGGCTCCTGCAAGGGAACATGCCGTTCGTTATGGCTATACCTTACAGCTAAGGTTGTCAGGAACTCAGAACGGAACCGCGCTATTGCGATGATGCGGTGTTAGAAGATCAAGTGTCGAGGCGCTAGCTAAGCGAGCCCTAAGTTATATTGGGAAAATGTTGAAGGTTTGGTCTGATACTCTATGAATGGTTGTAAGTTCTTCTCATATCCTTCTTTCTGGTGTTGAACCTCCAATCTTCATTATTCAAACACATCCACTTTGTGACATGGACATCGACTAATCTGAATTTAGATAGGAACCATGGAAACGGGAAAGCCGCCAACGACCTTTAACATCTCAATATTCACTATGCTGGAAGTTATGTTGGCTGAAATTTTGGCTGAAATGTTGGCAAGACTTTATGATGAAGTATCCTTGGGGAGTTTATAACCTCTCACAATGTCATCAACGACCGTTCATCGTTCAACCTCGACAGCAAATACACAAGGGCAACAGATATCTTCCACCACGGTGTTCACTATCAGCACCGGGTTTATAACTCTTTAAAATCCTCCCAGCTTCTTGTTCAGCGGACCAAGTCCACGAAAGATCTCTTGTCTGCGGTCAGACGTATCGTTCGGTCCATCATTATTACAGCTACACCAGGAGAATGCGTCCACAGAGGATACATCCAATGGCTCCACCAGGAAGACCTCCTCGTGTACACACATCGACTCAAAATTTTGCGAGGTCCAATGGTCAAGACTATACACCTGGATGGCTGCTGGTTCAACCAGTGACGATCCAGAACCAGCGAATTAATCCGCTGGTACGTACTCCAGAGATACCAGAGCAACGGCGAGCTATTCAGGACTATCCGCACGACCAGCAACAGACTAGGCCATATACACCTACCCCTACGATAAGAAATCAGAGTTCCCAGTCTGACGCATTGAATGTTCAGGAGCGATTATACAATTTTGATTCTGCTCCAAGTCTTCCATCACAAGCCCAGCGTGATCTCACAGCTTTACCAGCCAATGGCCTTGACCGTTCATTCGCTGATGCAGAGCCAGCTGCGGGCCTGCAGCATGACCTGTATGCTGTGCACGAATCTCGGGCACAAGGTGGATTTCAAACTTTCCCAGATGAAGAAATAACTCATCCAAGATATCAAGCTTTAAGCCGGCAACAACGAGAGACACTGGAGATAATTGAGCCCGATCATGGACGAATACGTGATACCACAAGGGCTGAACAAAACAGATGTCATGAAGCTTTGAAGAGGCCATCGTACTCCACGACTTTTGGCCATCAGCATAAGCACATACGAGCTGAGACAAACAGAACTCGCGAAAATCCAAGGAGGTCATTATACGCTTCAAACTTGGGCCATCGACAAGTAAATCAACCCAACTTTCCAGACGATGGGCGTAGAACACGAGACAATACTGTGCCGGGACGTCAGAAACCACAGATTCTTCCTCATTCGATCCAGAACAGTACCGAGGGATTAGACACTGAAAGCACAAGTCTCAATGAGGACAGCACCAAACCGATATCAAAGCGAGCAAGCAAGGCTACCAAGGTTCTTGAAGAGCACGGACAAGATACACAGCTCGGTGCGGATAATCAACCGAAGGGACTGGTACAATTCACTCGGTTTCACAATTCACAATTGCAGTGGCGGAACAGTGACAGGGAGCACTGGAGGCCTGCAGTATACCATTACCAATTGAGGCAAAAATACGTCGTCCAGCAAGATCCACTGATCAGATTCGACGTAGCTCGAGCGATGGGAAATGAGCAATACGACGTTACCACATACCTCGGGTTGTGGAAGCACTGGCGCCCTAGCCGGAACGACGGATGGCAAGGCGTCCAAGCAGAAGTTCTATATCGGTTCGAGAGGGACGGATACCCAATACCAAATTATACGCCGGAATATTTAATGGACGAGGGTCGCATAGTCCTCGACCTTGATAATCACCCGGTGAAGAACTGGCGAGAACTCCCTCTCTGTCTCTCGAGTGCATTAGAAGGCTCAGACATTGAGACTGTCCGGCGTATTAATCCAGGGATAACGTTACTCGATGTCAGAGCGCGGATGCCGAAACACACATTGACTGGGCCGAGGAAAGACAAGGTCACACCTCTCTTTGGTCTTACGGCACTGGGAAATCGGACGGTCCGCTTCCGTGAAAAGAATGTATGTCCATCCTGGTTGGAAAGAACCGGCAGTGATCGCCTGAGAGATTATGTCTGGAGCCTTATGTCGCAACAGCAACGAAATGCAAAGTCAACCCAAGGACTTGGAATGTTGACGGAACTGCAACTGGCTGAATTCAAAGAGCAGACTAAGGGAAAGTTCCTGGAACGAGCTGGCAGCCGTGCTTTGCCAGATGAGGAGCGAAAAAGGCGATACGCTGTTGACGCGGACAAACTTTCGCGACTTCGCCAAAACGCTGGATCTCAACAAGAGAGATCTAGCAACCAGCGTAAGCGAAATTTCAGCGTATCTTTGGACACCGACGACGAAGATGAGGTGCAATTCCTCGGTAGCAAGCGACGGAAGACTCTTCATAAAAATCCTTCTATTGAGCAAAAAGTCGATGATGAGCTGCAGGCTTTGTACCCGGCGCGTGAGGCAGAGGCTCACCTGAATGTCGTATACCCACCGTACCCACTACAGAATCATTCTTTACCTGGCAGTTCCAGGAAATCAGATAGGCGGAATCGGTCACGCTATGTTGAAGATAACTCGGAGGACGATTCATTCCTGCAAGAGTTGAACAGCAATCGCCATCAGCAGTCCTCATACGCATTTGAAGACCCTTCTACAGGCTCTGCGTTTGGGACTTCCACTCATCGTCCCCCAATACCATACTCTGCTGGGAGAGGCTTCCAACCAGGCCCTGCCACCAACTCGTGGAGAGCTACTCCAGGCTTTGGTAGTAGATCCCCGAGAACTCTTAGCAACGCGTCGCATAATCCCCTAGCCTCGTTCTCTGTGGGTTACAACCCCATACCAGATGATATTGAAGGCTCAAGCAACCGCAAACGACGCTATAGTAATACTCGTGTCTTAGATGACGAGCAATCAGATCCAGAGCCAAAGCGGCGCGGTTCCATCCAGCGGTCGCGCCTCCCTGATAATTCGTTTGCCAGTCAAGAAGTTGGAGTCTCGAGCCGTCGGTCACCCTTCCCAAATAGAGGATCACGCCGATACAACTCTGCTGCTCGAACTCAGCGCCCAACTCTGCAGGGTCTTATCGAACCTTATTCCGCTTCTTACGCAACGCACCGCCAGCAGCACTCTGTTCGTGAGATTGCGTACACAAGGAACAACGAGGACCGTATAATATCGGACAATGCGGACTTCTCGAACAACGTATCCAGTATCGCCAGTGTCGCACGGGACAATGGCCGCTCACTGAAGGAACAACTGGTATCGGACGCATTGTTTTATGGTGATGGACTATTCTTTAACGATGGAAATCTTGACTCTGCTGATGCCGCACCTGAAACACCAGAGAATAGAACAAGATTACGCACCTTAAGTCCCTCGCCAGAGATGGAGAATACATCTGCTACGGTCTTGCGGGAGACGAACCATCAACAGCAACGAAATTCAGAGGAAGATATTCCGCAACGCAACTTCCATGTCGGAACTCGTTTCGAGATAAGAGAAGACACGTCTGAAACTCGTCAGGAAGGGGATGTTTCTCATGGACAAATTGGATTCGAGGATAGGGTGGAGGATGCTGCAGCTGACAGCGATAAGGAGAACCAGATCCCTACTCCACATGCTTCTCAAGTCCAGGAATCCATGACGCCAGCGGCTGAGACCACACAAACTAGAGTGGTCTCACTAGACGGTGTACAGCTCGACAACGTCGTGTCTGGAAGTGACTTGGAAGCGGCACTTATACGCAACTTCTTTGACCTCGAAGCGGCGGCAAGTGAAGAGCCACTAAGCCTAGACTACCGATTCGTCGAGCCACACAGCGCGATCGATGAACGACTCATCAACGATGCACTGTGGTATACGTTGGCGGAAGTGAGTTGGTGGACTGGAGCCACAGTGACCACCACACAACGCAACAGCTACCAGTCTCAGTACGAAGAGATAGAAGCTGCGTTCGCAAGCCTGTGGTTGCTTGAGACTCCAGCTCCGCAGCTAGTTCGTCTAGGACCGTGGTATAGGAGCTTTGAGCACCACCCAATTCCTAATATGACCATTGAGCACTTCAACGAACTCCTGTTGGCGCTTCCAGAAAACGCTCCACCGTGGCAGCATCCGGGTGATATCTGAAGCGGCTGCTTCAAGATTTTATCGGTGAATATTTTGGGTTGATATCTTAGTACTAGTGATTTAGGCCTCGCTTCGTTTTGGTTTAGTCGTCAGGCTTACACATATGGAATGGTTAGAGGGGAGTACTCACAAGCATAGTCATGGAAGTGGAAGGTCTCGGCTATCAGAGAGGAAAGGGTGTTCCTTCCCCATACCCATGTCAAACCACCTATAATAACTTATTGAATAACACGACTTCACCATTGATCCCCGCTTTCTACGGCTCTTGATCCATAGATTTTTGGTATGTCTTGATGCCAATTCTCTAAACCAGTAGATGCCAATTTGGTCAGTAAGCCCATTCCTGGCTGTCGATTGAAGCTTGGCTACTCGCAGACTAATTTTCTATTGTCATCTCTAATGTTGAATTACATGCTTTGTCGTGTATGCCGTGGCCCAGGCAAGAATATTTTCATGTAATCTTCCAGGTGAAACCAGCCCATAAGTCTCATCAGACCGACCATTACCTACCTAAATTATCTTCCCCCAGCTGCTGTGAGGCGAAAAGCCTTCCATCGTATCACCCGAATCATTTATGGGCTGATGGTTTCCTCGATAGCTTAGTTTAGGAACACTTCATATGCAAAAACCGAGCTGAGTAAGTCCACTAAGTTTTTCTACGTTAGATCAATTGAAGACTTGGTTGACTGAATTTTCTTATCGGAATTGGAGTTCAGACAGCTCGTTGAGGAGGTTGACTGAAGTTACGTTATCGAGGCCTTGTTCTGCTCGGAGTCCTCTTCATTGCCCGTATCGCCCGAGGCTGATCGATTTTGATGTTTTCTTCTCATTAGAAGCCGTTTCGTAGATCCACTCGAAGAAAACTCCTACCACTGAAGTACGAAATCTAGTCGCTGAAAAACCTGGGTCTACGAGCCACACGGCGGGGAGCATCGCGTCGAGCACAGTATTGACAGCCGACATCGAAGGCCATCGTGTATTCTCGCTGTTCCCAACCAATGAACAAAGAAACTGTTGAATGTCATTGTCCACCCTTCTAGCTAGGACACAAGAATTTCGCTAATTAAGCGAGCCCTAATTCTGCTGGGCAGCAAAGAGTTCGATGTTTTTCAGCAGCCCTTTCAACACTCCGTATGGGACATTCCATACGATGAATAAATTTCTAGAATTTCAATTAGTGTTGACACTCTAGCATCTTCACGCTCAACACTTATCGTTCTTGTAAGCCTTCATATGTCCTGGAGAAACACTGTGTTTATACCCAATTGTCCCAAGCCCAACACTGACTAAGATTGATTGTCGTAGCTCGTAACACCTTGCCTCGATTTGGATCTGTAAGATATATTGCAGCATATTTTCCCCTCTCGCCTTCCTCCTCCTCTTCCTTATCATACAACCGACCCCACCAAATTATCGACTCCCTCCATCACGACACACAAAGACTCGATACACTACACATCCCCCAGGAACACTGCAAATTATCCGGAACACAGTAGCAGGTCTAGGCATGGAGGCTCAAGACGTTGAGAATCCGTATGATGAGGATGCTTTTCTGGTTTGTCCTGCGACCCAATACTTCGAAGATGCATACAATGCTATGATTTTCAGCAGCTCTAATGACATGCAGGGCAATGAAATCAACGATGACGGTGTTCCTCTACCCGCCGAACCGTTGAGCGTAGACAATCCAGTCAACGAAGTGGGCTCACCAGGGATGAATTATCGCGAAGTCGATCGTCAGAATGAAGCCGTCGAGCAGCAACGGGCCGATGCGGGACTGTCTCAGGCTCCTTTATCCCAGTCAGCAGAAGACGCGGCAGCTGGTCAGAGCCCCATCTTCATATCAAAGTCGAGCTGTATGCCTAGAAAACTCGCTGACATTCCTGAGTATCGAGAAGACCCTACGGCACAAGTTCCGTCGATGCCAAGTACGAAACGCTGGTTTTCGGACTGCAAGAAAAAGGGCGAGGTGCGATTCCTACCCATTGGAATGGATTACCGAGAGAATGCTGGGGAGAAGTGGGTACCTGCTGTGTATCACTACCAACTGAGGGAACAGTACATCTTGTCGTCGATTCCAAGCGGCGAGGGGTACGACTTCCCAGACCCACGAGGGCGGGATACTCTCGATATTACAAGCTACCATTCCGATTACAAGGACTGGGGTCCAAATTGGCCAAACCGTCCTCGAATCTTACAACGGTTCGCTCGGGACGGCTATTCTGTTCCATACTACGACCCTGGAGTTTTGACAGACCGCGGGCGTGTGGTGATAGACCAGGAGAATCACCCAGTCAAAGCCTTTCGAGAACTTCCACTTTGTATTTCTTCTAAAGTTCCTGGATACAAAATGGAAGCATGGCGGAGGCTTAATCCGAATATTACCATCCCTGACTGCATGGCTCGGATGCCCAAGACGGACAGACCACACCTTACCGATAGGAACAAGTTGTCCATGCGAATGACGCGGTTTCGTCTTAGAGCAGCTTGTATTTCCTGGATCGAACGAGAAGGATGTCTAGCTATCAAGGAATACATGAGCAAGCTCATTGGCCCCGCCTGCGTTGCCGCAAATTCAACAGCGGGTTTCGGAAGAGACCTCACAGACGCAGAGGTCGCGGAAGTCGTGGTAGTCAATAAAGGGCAACATCCAGAACGTCGTCGTTGGAGAACCAAGCTTGAGGATATAGGGCAACAGACTGGATCAAAACAACACCCAGTGGTCCTAGGATCAGATGACGACGGCGAAGACGAAGTCAGTATGCATGAGGAGGATGAGTACACCCAGGCACCAGTAAAACAAGAGGCGGCCATGACGGCCCCATCTGCACATTCAGGTGTTCACTTGACTGAAGCCTCCCAAATGAACGGAAGTTTGTCTGAGGCCATGCCTCAGCACCAGCGACTACACGACCCTAGCCGACGGATGAGCGCAACGCCACAGAGCTCTGCTCGCCCTATTGCTCGTAGCTTCGTCGGACCACCAACCAACGAAATCCCTCAAGTATCACGGCTATGCGAATACCGAAGATACGGTGCCGCGGCGGCAAACGTTTTTCGAAACGATCCTCGCTACGTGGCGCCTCGCAACGAGGCCGAAGCCGCGAGTATACAGCAAGCTTTGCGATTCACTCGAGATGACTTCATATTGCATTACTTTGAGGAGGCACCTCTCACAGATAACCGTCAGTGCTATGCATCGCAATGGCAAGACCTTCGAATCGCCTTCTGGAATCGTTGGTGTTTCCCTGGCGAACCACCACTGCTATTTAGCATAAGTAATTGGGGCGACACTGTCATGGAATGGCGCCCTCCTGTACGAAATGGGGGCCAGCAAAACCCCTTTCACTGGAGTGGGTGATATCTCCGAAGGGTTACGTCTGACGCATTCATACGCTTGAACACACAATTTTCGCTCGCTTCCGATCTGGTTCCGTAGGGATGAAGATTGGATTGGATGGCGGATAGAAGCGCACTATTTCATGATTGAAAATTTGGCATGCTCTGGGACCATAGAGTCGTTCCAGGCGTTAGAGTCTGGCTCTAGATTAGAGAATTAATACATTCATTTCCACTCCATGCCTAGTACAAACAGAAGCCTTCATAACACTAATACCAATTTTCTTTACACTCTTAGCAGTTGTCTTTGGATAATTAGAACATGTAGAAACTCCCATATAAGGCATTATTAATTGAATGCAAACTGACTGTGGCTTGCGTACATTTTCTAATTCTTCTTCTCGGCGTTTCGTAGAGCTTCTTGATAATTTCATTTTTCCATTTGAGGTCTTAGCACAGTAGACCATACTTCTAAGTGAGAAAGAAATCCCACTTGCTTGGATCAATATGATAGACCTGTTAGTTTTGTTCGATCCTCTTGAATCCTGACCGGTCTTTGCTTATTCCAGGTACTACAATTTCAGGTTCAATGAAGTAGCTCTTCCCCTTGTGGAATGAAAGATGCCTGACTTGGTAAGCAGCGACAACGGCGTTATTTCGAGAACTGCCCTTGACTTTGACTCTCGCATTCCCAGAATATCAGCATCACTGTAAGATATTCAGCATTGCTTTTGTTCAGCATCGAGATATTCCGAGAACCAGGATCCAGCACATGCCGGATACAATGCTATTGTCTCTGCAATTCATCCCGTGTTTCGTCCCACCTGGGCAACACATCTGTGGTTGTTCTGACAGAACAACCTTTGTAACACACCTCGATAGCCGGATGGACCTAACCTCTGTAACACTCTCCATCTTGAAAATTAGTCCAGCCCTACGACACAACGGTCTACCAACCCTAACAATGGCTCTAACACCTCAGCTTTCATGCTGGGTATAATTCCCTCAGAACCATTCCTCATTTTCCATCTCCGTTTGATCTTTACAACCCAATATCACGATAACATCCTGTATCAAGTTCATCATTCTCAGCACTCCCTCAGCGGTCGTATCGAGGGATTCCTTGACGGTGTCGTGTTACTTGGACTTGTTCGAATCGTTCATCAAAGCTCAACATCAACAAACAGCTACCTTTTGGCCCCGTTCCCCTAGATCGAGCCCGAGATTTACGTATCCGGGTATAGCTGGCAGTTCCTGCCATAGCTTTATGATATAGATCGATGTCATCCTCACAAACCATGGGAACGCCAGCAGCTGGCAAAGTAAGTTGAGCTTGCGAGGTGAAGAAGACATAGGTAGCGAAGAAACTGACCGTATGTATATAGAAATCTAAGAACCATGTGCCCCATCATTCAACCAGCAGTAAGCCACATAAGGAGAACCATACGGAGTCCCAGCGTACGCCTCCCTCCGGATATCAGCCTGCTGCTCCCATGAACCAGAGTGGGTACATACCAGTTGCGCCAGTCGAAGACATTACGGATGAGAGTAAGTCAAAACACCCACTACATCCCGAAGTTGTACTGACAGCATCCAGTGGGTAATGTGATTAGCGACGACCAATTCGTATCCCTACTTAGAAATTTTCAACGTGATTGTATGTACTCACAACTCTGGCGCCCGAGAGATACTGACGACTCATAGCTGGTTGTTCTTCCAATCTATGCTCTTATAATGCGCCTTTGGATTCCATCTCCCATCGATCGAGTCCTACACCTTTCGCACCATCTGGGTTAGTGCCTGGGTCTTCACACCCTCAAGATCATAGAGGGATTTCCCAAGCAGGCCAAGATGAAGCTAAGAACGATGAAATAATGTGCGCACCGATTATTGTGGACACGTATCCTTTAGATGTTGTGTATGATGACACATATAACATACCAACTCAGGAACGACATGGAGACAATGAAGTCGGTGCGCCTTACCGAGGAGTAGCAACGCGAGGACTCGCATCTGAAGCCTTGCCGGAGTTGCAGGAACCGCTTTACCAACCTCTCCCACAGTCTTTGTACGGAACTTCTCCAAGCTCTCAGCTACAGAGTCAAACACCACGCGGAAGGAACGATGGCAAATTTCAGAATTGTGGAACTCATCAACAACAACCGATCGTGCGTCAAAGTCAACCAGAAAATACAAATTATCCGCATTCAGATTGGGAGAACACTCGGACGTACAATGCTTCACCTGGAGTAAGACGAGAACACGAAATTGGGACGACCCAATATCCAGGAGCGCTTGATCAGAGATACGTGCAACAAAGTGCGCAATATCTGCCATTGCAGAGTATCGAGTCAGACTCCGAGGACAGCTATGATGAGGCGGAATCAACGCCAGCATCACGTGAGGGCCAACAACCCTTACGGTCCATTCGGAAAACCCCTGGCGCAGCGGGCAAACGACAATCTGAGAATGCGCCAAGAGGCGATACACGTGAGGTTGATGGCGAATTGCAGTGCAATTACGAAGGCCAGTGGAGTAAGCTTCTAATTAGCTTTGTGATAACTAAGAGTTCTGACTAATGGTTTCTCAGAGTATGCTGTTCGTCTGGAAGAAATACGAAGTCGGATTAATGCGGAAGAGAAACGTAGAGGAACTTACGGTGAGCGTGTTCTTCTCGTAGTCCAAAGCTTGAGACTAACAAGAAAAAGATTATCCATGGGCGAAAGGCAAAGCAAAGAACGACGAGACCTCTTACCACCCTGCGTATAAGTCTTGGGGCTGGGAGAGGGATCAACGACCAGAGATCTTATTTCAGTTCGAGCGGAACAACCATCGAGCGCCAGCCTACTCTCCCAAGACGTGGATAGATAGAGGCCGAATTGTTCTAGACCCGGACGACAACCCGATCATGCTCTGGCGAGAGATCCCTTTGTTATGCAGCTCGAACATGAGTGGTGCAGAGCTGGAGGCTATCTCTAGGACTAACCCTGATATACCTCTCAGCGCCCTGCGAGCTCGAATGCCTGCACAGATCGTCAAGGGGCTGAAGTTTCGCCCCTTGTATGACCTGAATACACTGCGTATGAGGATGGGCCGCTTCCGAATGAAAGCTGGTTGCATTGCTTGGAACGAACGAGAGGGAAGTAAGCAGATTAAGTACGAGCTTGCTATGATTCTCGGACCTAGATGCATTGGCGAGAATTCCACCCGGTCTTTTGGAAGAGATCTCTCGACGTTAGAAGTAGATAGCCTTAAGGCTGTGAACAAGGGAACTGTTCCACAACGTTCGCGGAAGAAGCAGCCTGCTGGCACAGATGACGAGTCATCTTTTGAACCGACACCGAAGCGTCAAAGCACTATGCCAAGTCCATTCTCTCAGGAGCATCCAGCGAGCCCGGCTCAAGCAGTAAGGATCGGAGCAGCTTTTGCAGGACAAGGACGCGCTCGGCAGCTCAACAGCCTTGTACCATATCCTCATGAACAGAAACGTAGGCGGGAACGAGCAGATACGGAACAGTCGGAAGATGCTCGCGGCTCGCCACAAACCAGGAGACCAAGCACTGGACCTCATGGTAATTACGGATATCCTTACCAGCAGCAAAGCTACGGAAGCGTGGGATATCCTCCATATGGTCATCCTTCGGGCAACTTATCAAGCCGTAAGCGCGGACGGCAGTTGGATTCAGGCACCTCCGATAATGAAGCTGATCAAGAAGATTCAAGCCAACCCCTGAAGCGTCGTAGGCTAGATATAGTTCCTGCACGGCCAAAACGGGCAATGAGGTCTGCTGCAGTAGAGTCGAGGCGTCCGTCTCAGATGAGATATAATTTTGTCGCGTCCGTGGACCATGATTTAGGTGACGGAATCTACCACTTACCTGACGATACTTTTTACGAAGGAATGGCGCCCTTTGCGAATAGTGAGCGTCTCCAGGCTTTTTCAAGGCAAACACCTCAGACAGATGGGTTATCTGTAAGAGCAACTCTGAGCGGATTGGCCCAGCCACCAAGGAGCCATCAGACTATGGTTGAAGATCCAATGCCAGCCTTTAGAACAGGAACCAACCTCTCCAGAGGACCTTTGGGCAGCGATGTTTCACTTCTTCCGCCCTTGCAGAGGGATCCATATCTGTTCGACGAGGCCCTAGCCGATCATGTTACCCCATCTGCAGCTCAGCTACCTGCAAACATTTTCGCAAGACAAGCTCTTGACCCAGCCGGAAATCGTCAGGCGCAGAACTGGAAGGATTCAAACCTTGACTTCCGTTATGTGAACCCAAAATATGCCGCGGAAGAAGAGAGCATCCAGGAGGCCCTTTTGTTTACTCGCGATAGCTTCGAATTTCACTCTGGTGGAGACGCTCCGAATACTCCAAGAAACCAGTCATATGCAACCCAGCTTGGGTTGTTGCAGCGAGCTCTCACAGATATGTGGGACGTGGATGATCCACAGCCAGACCTCTTCTTCTTTGATTCCCCGTGGCAGTCCTTCCCCGATTGGGACGCCTTAAACTCCCAAATAAGTAGCCAAGGCTGTGTGTGAGTCAATCGTTGCACCAATGGAATAGTCAAGTATGGCTAGGTCTCTCATCTTGTATGAGAAGGATCTTGATTGTGGAAGCGAGTAGATTTGGCGAGAATCGGCGAGCGGGACAATGTCTGGTACTAGATGATCTTGAAGTGCTGAAATTTAGTTTGAGAAGCTTGTTCTAGTTACCTTTGTATTCAGCGTCGTGCCAAGCAATGTCTTTCTTCTTATAGATTCAGGTTCTGGCTTTGGTAGATTAGGCGCCAAGTGCAGATCTGGTCACCATTACCGGTAACGTGCTGGGTTCATTTTCGCTTGTTAGCTGAGAAATCTACAGAAAACTTTAGCTGAATTTTGAACACTTACCTTCAACTTTTATGACTCTCTGTGATACCTGTCATATATACTGATTTAGGCGTGCTTTGACCTTCGTGCCGGCACAAGGCCAAGCAAGCTGACAAATAACAACTTCATCCGAGGATAATGCGCTCCCCATGGTCCTTCTTCCCATCCATTGGATAGCACAAAGCTCGAAGCAAACATTCGAAGGAAGGATTGCGCAATGCACAATACGAGAACACCGATAGCTTACTTGGACGAACCAGCCTGGCGTAGTCTCATAGATGAAACCGATCTTTGAGAATCGACTCCTTGCGTAAGCGAAACTGGATATGATCCACCCAGCTAAACTAACTTGAATGCTCTTCTTGCTTTCCAGATAACGAAGTCGTCAACACATATCCTTTTTCAGACTGGGTCTGTATTCCGTTGCCAGCGCCGTTGACAGACCTTGCGTGGACCGTTCTTCTCAAACCTGAAGCAGGCCTTGAAGATTACTAGCAAAGACAATTCCAATCTACCATTGTTAGTTTATACTGACCAATTAATCCTGCCGTTTTCCTAGGGCCGTGCGGAATCGGGGGACATGTCTTTCAAGAGGACAGAACTTCCAAACACGTCTTGAAGTGAGACCACATACTCCTGTCTAGATTGATGGTTATGAGAGCTTCTACATGTGCAGCCTCCTGACTGTAGTACAAATGTAGGCTTAAAGGAATGCAAATATCAAAGAAGCTCTGCTGAGAGGTTTATAGTATCACGGTTTCATATAGCATGTTTCGCAATGATTCTGGGTAGAGAAAGCGTTCTTGTACCCTTTTCAAGACCGAGAAACACTGTGGTACCTGGCGGACTCACTCCTTGGCTGTGTAACGGGATCCAATTTCAACACAACTACAGCACAATATTAGTTGCATTTCAGACCGTAACACGCTCAAATACACCTGGGTCCTTGCCATTATTGAGAAAAGCAAGCAATCGAGTTACCAATTATCGAACGTTGCAATTTGGCCAGGATAAGCTTCCAGCAAGCGTGAGTCGTTACTATTCAACAGCCAGCTACTCATGGATTCAGTAAAGCCCAGGAATCATGCAGAGGCACTACCAAGAAAAAGCCGACATGTGGAGACTGGTGAATCTATATACGAGTTCCAAAAAGATCAACCAGAAGGCTGTGGGTCACATCAAGGCAGAAACGATGGCCTAAATGGCATCCATCCACACTCTTGGGGTAGGTCTCCTGAAGTAGTTGCCAAAGGTTGCCCATCCGTTGTTCGCATGAGCAGTCTGAAACTTGGTAGCGATAGTACTAGTAAGCATCACCATACCTCTTGAAACGTATTTACTGATGAATGACGGCAATATACAGGCTGCAATTCGAAGATCAACGCCCAGAATAGGGCAAGATGTGAGCCGAGCCGAAAGTGATTGATTTGCAAGACTGACTCAAAGCCTGTAGCTATATCAGTGGATGATAGAACCATGGCACAAGGACAAATCACGCCTGGGGTTGGCATTTCACCCGGTTCCAGTGCCAACAATGCCTTAAATTCGGACAGTACCATCCATGCCAAACTGAGACATGATGCCCAAGGAATAATGTGCATTCGAGGGATCAACATAGACTATATGGCTTCGAATCTCCCACAAGAGTGCAAGAATCCGAACGGGACCAAGCTCTCGAGTGTTCTCAGTTGCTACGAGATCGCGGCCGTGAAGTCAAAGGGCATGGGGCAATATTCTGAACATACCAGGATGAAACAAAAGCTGTTGAGAGATGTCCCAGTATTTCCTCAGCAAGTTGTTCAGAACGGAGTCGCTAAGATGGAGGCCGACATTACTCTCGACCAACGGATAAATAAAGATGGCAGTCAGGTAGAAATGAAAAAGAAACGCCAGAGACCTGTACAAGACAATGTTGGCGAAAAGATGAAGCACTACAAAGACAGCTTAAGCACTGAAATGTCTGAGAGTTGGTGGAAGAGAACCAAGACTCACCAGACAGCTTTAGAGTACGCACAGAGCAGCGACGCTGGATTCACTGTATCTGAAGTAGGTATCAGAGGCGGTGGTAGGGAAGACCCTGCATTAGACGACGACATTAGCCCTAACGCAGACGAGGTACGAATACATCTTCAACTTTAAGCGAACATGCTGACTCGATAATATTAGGACAGCGAGATTTGGCGTGAGGTTTCCATTCTCCCTCCGCAAGATCACCCGAAGAGAAAGCGAGAAGAACCGCCCTCGGTAGATGCTGCAGAGCTTGACAAGATCGGTTACATTGCGAGTTGTGATAAACGAGATCCAGAAGTAGTTCGCACCTTTCACAACTCCATGATGCAGAGCATTCCAGTTTCACTAGGTTGCACCGGCGATAACGCTCATAAAAGCATAGCCAACACTACGGTAGATGGCCGCATAGTGAAGCCTTCTAATTTGGATGAAGTTCGCTCCCTTCAAGAAGCTCTAGAACCATCGCGAGAGAACTTCAGCCAACTGGTTGGGCAAGCAGCATCTTCTTCAGGGCTTTGGGATAGCTATCTTGCTCAGTGGGCCCACCTACAGAGAAGATTGACTGAAGTATGGGTGGCTACTGGGCGCCAAGGCTATCCTCCAAATTTGACGAAGCTGGAGCGCTGGGACGGGCAGATCCGGACTTGGCATATAAATCCAGTGTGGACCCCACAAAATTTAGAGCCACCGTACACACGTCCGTGGACAGGAAGCGGTTTCGCGCTGGCAAACCAGCAAATGCAGCTTGCACACGAGTTCCATGAAAACGCCACACGGGAACTTCGCGAGGCAAAAGAAGCAGAACATCGGAGGTCTGAAAATACCAGAGCAGCGGGTCCTTTGCAAGATATTAAAGCCGTCGAGCCTGTTAGAGAAATTCTGGCGAGGATTGTTGCCAAAGACCCAGATGAGTTTGTATCGTGGCTCGCCACAAAGGGAAGAGAGCACTATATTCGGTCGTCGCAAACACATATTACTGTGTCCTGGCGGGAATATTGCGATTGGTACGCTCCATCTCGGTTTGAACTCGAGTCACATCCTCAGAACCTGCTAGAGCCTGGGTGTGTCACTAGGACGAACACGTTCCATGAGAGCTCCATAATTGAATCTAGTCAGGCAGCACTTCAAGCAGCGATCACAAAATTGAATGCAATCAAGAATCAAGATGTCTTCATGGGAGCAGACGACGGACGAATCCAGGAAGCCGATGCAGTCAAACAGCGTGTCCGAGGAAGAGCGCTTGATGGAAGAGTTGCGGCTTATCTAGCACTTTGGGACAGCATTGACCGGACAGAGTCATTCTAAATGGCTATTTCGAAAAGGCCGGATCATAGGATAGATGAATCGAAAGCCCTGCTAGCCTTTCTCGAGCGCCTCACCGCGGAATCTCTCAACCTCGGGCTCCGAGAATATTCACAGAGCCAAGACAACCGGCCCCGTGTAAGACACTACAAGCAGGCTTGCAAGCCGGCTATAATCCTTCAACTATCTTTCATACTTGCGAATGTATCTTCATGTTGTCCGGGAAGGCTTTAGATTTCACTGCTCTCAGTACTTTTGAAAGCATAGCTACGGCATAGCTGTTGCGGATGATGTACCATAATAGCTACCATTCTTCAATGAATTTTCGTGTCACTTCTAGTGCTTGCAGTGACTCTAATATTGACGATCTTGGGATGAAGGTAGAGAGACGCGAAAGCAGGCGTCGAAGAGACCCGCGTTAGGCGCGCGTCAATTTTCCTAGGGCCCTAGAACTCGGAAATCGTTAAAGCTAGTAGGAATTGCAGGTGGAATCAATACACTTGAGGCATGGAAGTCAAATTGTCCTCAAATCTCTTCCCCACCTCGACTTCATCTCTCCTGTTTCCAATTGAGTCGCATAACTTCTCCAGGACCCTCACTTCTCTAAAACGCTCTAACCTCTCTGTCACCAACCGCCTTGCTTCCATACATCATGACTCCATCATCGTGCAGCAAGTCGCGGAAACTTTTAACTTACCTCTCATCGCAAACGAACGCTGTGGAAGCTGGTATATACCGCCAGAGCTTAAGGCGGGCAGTGCGTATTTTAAGAGCACAGACGGGCACCAAGGGCAATGGAGCTTCAGCACTAGAAGGTTGAATCTGCACATACTGGGACTTATAGGGGAACATAACGGGTGCGCTTGGCATATCCATGCGGCCAATATCCGTGGCTACGGCATGCTGATTGGTATTGTCGACAGATTAGATGCATCATAGTCGATTCTACACGAAGGGGAAAGAGCATGCCTGATGCATTAACGAAGACCATTCCTATCTGGTGTGTTGTCATAAACAGGCTTCTTTTTGAGTATACGCCTACAGCTCATCAACTCTTTACACCTAAGAGTGTCGTTGGGCCGTCAGAACATGCGCAAATTGAGGCAAGACTTGAGACACTTATTGAGGATGCGAAGGTGATTACGAATTTCGATATTTATCGCAATATCTTTTTAGCTGACTTATCAGTCTCTGCTTCTTGATATATTTTCCCTACGTTCAATCCTAAAGAAACCCATTCGCCCGTTTTGGGTCACCCCAGAGACTTTATCATCGAAATCCCCCATCATATCCGCCAATTTCTATCCAATAATCTGCTGTACCGCATCTAGACGTGTGGAGGGCGGGGAAGCATCTGAAAATGGCTATATACAAGGCGCTGGTGACGATAATGAGGCTTGGTCTTGCGGACTTACGGCACAATTATTCTGGCAATACCGACAACGGCTGCTATCTGCAACGGAAGAGGGACTCCCCGAGCTCATTCGGAGCGTATTGAGTGTTGAAGGAGCCGAACCCAAGACCAATACAGCTGCGCTGGTGGTGCCTATAACACCCATTTATATCGGCAGACTGGACGTGGGGCCATCAGAAGGATTTGACGGTACCATCATCTGTAATGACCAAGATATTAGACCAAATTGCGAAGTTTTCGAAAAACCAGGGCGTGTGCTTCATCTACGCTGTGGTACCGGGAAGTTAGGTAGTCGTGCTCTTCGTGCAGAAATGCCTCTCGTGCCTCCTTTCGTCTCTTCACTTGCCGCCTGCTTCGACTCTCCCAGGATCCTGATTACCTGTTCTACTGGCAATGACCTTTCCGTCGGTGTAGCTCTGGCATTGATTTGTCTCTACTTCGATGACGATTGTAAGCTTCGATTTCTACGGCTCGCCATGTGGTAACGATACCTAGTCTACCGAATATGGCTAATTAAACTCTTAGACAACTTTGTACCCACTCTTACACATAACGAATCTCCGATTGATAAAGCCTTTATTCGCCGTCGCCTTGCCTGGATCACGACTGCAAAACCAGACGCCAACCCGTCGCGTTCGACTCTGCAAGCAATAAATTCTTTCCTAATGCAGCGGCCCACATGAAATAAGTTTGTTCGGCTTGCCAGAGTCAGAGATCGTTATGAATGTCAGCGCTTAGACCACCAAACCTTGAAAGGTAATGACTCATAGGAGACCCTTCTACAGCACGTTATGAGACACTTATTGTTCGCTATATCAATTACTACTGTAGTGACCGGATAATCAGGGGCACACTATGAATGCTATAGCAATTAAAGGCCGGGAAGGTCAGGCTGGTGTAGCTTGATGAGCTAATCGTGAATATAGTAGAGCAGCTGTTCCTTTGTGTTACTTCACGGCTATTGGTTCAGCTTGCCCTGGGCGATCTCATGATTTCGAGGAGGTAATCAGGTGTGTCAAATCAGTCTAGCAGCAGACATGTGACAAGTCTTAGAGTTGATGCATGCAGGGACCGCTGGAGCAGAATGTCTGCCCGTCAAAACCGCCTTATCAAAAAGCGATGCTCTCACGATTCATCAGAACTCCAACTGGATACGTAGCAATAAATGTCTCCCTGCTACAATCAATTGATACCCCAAAACTTCGACATCTTATTATGTGTCAACTCTCTGGCGACATACAAATACAAATCTAGATATCCAAATAGTCGAACAGCGACGGATCATCTTGTTGGAACATTGATGTAAGAGTTAAACACCCTAGAGCTAGCATGCGTTTGAATAGCCCCCAATAGACAACAGACGTTCCAGAATTATACTCTTGGTCTATGCTTTCAAACAAGTCTACTCCTGGGTTACAAATTTCTAGGTAGCAGACGAGAATGAACCACCCTGGGTTAATCCAATTATGAATCACGACTATGTCTGTCTATCTCGGTCTTTCCGTTTGCAACTTTGTACCTTCCATCTTACAAATTCGTTCATGCTTACGAACAGTTGTCATGATGAAGGGTATAATTACATATCCGCTTTCCAACCACCTCACCCTTACAAAGCAGTTGTTGGTTCTCGAGCTATGCTTGTTTGGGAACAAATACCTCGCGATACAAACTCTTAAGACGGTTCGATCGACAGCTTCTTGGGCGGTTATTCTTCTCTAGATATCTCATGGAACAGAAATTCAGTTCCATTGGACTAACTCATATTTACTGCCGGTCCCACTCAACTTCCTAGAAATCATCAATCGGGTGTATCCTCGCTCTCTTGTTCTCGCTGCGTTCTCTCGAACTATCCTTCAAAATGCTCTGGCTCAGCACACTCCGCTCGGTTCTCGTCTCGGCTACCATTTTCTCAACTCTCTCACTCGCGACAGCAACCCCTCATCCAACCCCCCCAAGCAGTTGTATTCCTCATGCCGTCTCAGCGCACGAACGCCGCGAGATTTTCGACGGCTACGTTCACGCCTTCTTCATTGAAATGAATCTCACCAAAGCCTTTCGGCACTATGTCTCCTCACAGTATATCCAGCACAATCCCTTCGTCGCCAATGGCCCTGCGGCTACTCTTGCGTTTCTTGGGCCTATCTGGAAAAGTCAAAACTTGACGATTCTACACACGGCACTGGATGGCGACTTTGGGTGGATTCACTATAGAGATGTTGGGCTTCCTGAAAGTATTCGTCAAGATTCTGCCCGGCAAAAGGCATCATCATGGCTGCTGTAACCTGAGGACTGGGGTGACAAGGCCCACCGCAATCGTGGATATCGTGAGATTCGAGGAGAGTTGTGTGGTGGAGCATTGGGATGTTATAGAGGAACTTCCTGCAAACGCGACGAATCCTCTTGCTTTGTTCTGATGACAAGACGGCGCTCGCACCTCGATAGCCATTGGATAAGACCCTAGTCGCGAAGACGTCGAGATTCGGAACAACAGTATACAGCAGGAAAAGTAAAGCGATGACAGCGAGCCAACGCTCTGGAAGCGTACTGGGGGAACCGCCAAGACTTAGATTTAGATAGATTATTTAACCATAAGCGTGTGAAAGAGCAAGGGAAGGCCGTTCTACATCTACATTAAGGCTTGCCATTCCAATTATGCACTGGTCGTGTATCACAAAACGAGGCTTGCTTGTGCCACGAACCATGAGCCCAGAGCTTGTACTGTAGGTTTCTTACAATAAATAGTCCATGCATCTCGACCAGATAGAATTTCTTTAGATTGTGGCTTGAATGCCTATGGCCAGTGCAGACCTTGACCCATGAACTGGCAAAGTGGCAGCCAGGGCAGCGTGGTGACGAAGGTGTCGCTAGCACTTCGGCTGGGCTAAAAGAGGTGGCCGTATCGATCTTCCTGGTGTCCGCAGTAAATGTACCGTACTCGTACAATACCGCTAGCCGTACTCTGGGGCTGCCGAAGAGAAAACCCCATCGACCCCCAATCTCAAATCTCAAATAAGAATCCGCGATGAACTACTCGTACCCTTGTATATTGCGGCAGTCTAGTATCGACAAGGCTAAAGTTGATCTCCAGGGTTTCAGCTGTGGGATGCCATGGGTCTGTCTGCTCATAAAGATGACAAGCAGGTGTAACCGTTTGAATGACCCACATTCCCTTTATTACTCAAGACGTCAAAAGTGTTCCAGACTCGATGAGATGCATGAGGACCAAAGGATCAAATCTCGCCTTAATTACTGACAGGCACTTTCTACTTCCCTACCGGATGCTTTCCATGCCTCAGCTGGCCTAGCTTGGATTCGTCGCCTACTCTAGGAGGCAAGGCCCGGCTCGGCTGGGGGGAAAATAGAGATCCGGTCCAGATGTACCTGTAATCAACTCACAAGTGGACATGGATCACCACACGACCATCTCTACCTAGTCAAGTGGATCTTATAATAATGTCAGACTCAAAACTACCAAAACTGTGCTCGCTTCCGTTCCAACGGCCTCTTGGATTGACACCGACAGAAAAGAGCTCTTTTCATTGCTCATGAGTCAGTCGCACCTGCTCGAGCTGGAATCACATGTAAAGTTGCTTTGAAGCTGCACTTTTGCTTTTTGCAGTCCATTGCACCATGCAGAACGACTCTCTCAACCCCGATGGCCCCTCGGCCAGGACGGAGAATCATGCTCGCTCACCTGTTAGTGAGACGGCTCCCAGGCTGAAGGACTGGCAAGAGGTTACCACGGTGAGCCAGCCGTCGTCAAGCACCTATGCGCCGTCGATTACGACCCAAAAACACAGTCCCGGCAGTAATGGCATGCTCACAAATGGCGTCGCCGACTTTTTCAGTCCGGAAATCTTCCAGATTGTCCTCCACAACCCGACAACATCGCATCAGCTTCTCAAGTTCAGCCAATCGCGGTTTTGTGGAGAAAATATGGAGTTCTTGGACAAGGTAAGGCTTCCCTGCGCTATGGCGCGCAACGCTGAAGACATTGCTGACATGGTTTGATTGTGGACAGGTTGACCGTTATAATACCCTTCTCGACGAGTTGACCAAGATCATGTCGGAAATCTACCGCTCTTTTACCTCCGTCGAAGCTCCCCGGCAACTGAATCTCTCCCAAGGCATAATGAAGACGATGAATATGGACATCAAAGAGACAACTTTAACGACGCTTCCGGCGATGGAACTGATATTCTCCGACGCCCAACAGTGTATAGAGAATGTTCTAGCGACTGACATATACCCGCGCTTTGTCAAACACCAAATGACAGTTACCGCCGAGAAAGCGTTAGCTTCCGGTCGGGCCAAATTCGGAGGCCTGGGAGACTGCTTCTGCTTGACAAGTCCCTCGTAAGAATCTTTAGATCTGTGGCTTCCAAGAGCCGCTAAATTGGGTCTAATGAATTTCACAGTAAGGCAGACAATCCCATTGTATACGCATCCGACGGTTTTGTCAAGGTGACGGGGTACTCTCGGTCCGATATTATACCACGAAATTGCCGATTTCTTCAAGGCAAATACACAGACCAGTCTTCAGCAAAGCGCATAAAGGAAGCAGTCAACGCAAATTCGGAGTCTGTCGAGCTTCTACTAAACTACAAGAAGAATGGAGAACCATTCTGGAACTTATTATATGTTGGTAAGATATCCACGCCAAATGTTCTCATAGAAGCGCCTCTTCCTGGGAAGCTGACGAAAAATCACAGCACCTTTGTTCAACTCGGAGGGCAAAGTGGCTTTCTTCCTCGGAGGGCAAATTAACTGTTCAACAACCATACATAATCGCTCCGACATTCTAAGGGCGCTCTCATTATCTGACGAGGTTGCGGACGACAGCACTGAATTCAATTCGGGGGCATCCATCCATCAAAAGGACGGTGCTGCGAAAAGAGGGTTCTTTAGGAGCCTAAGGATGCGCAGTAGCAGCAGCAAGGGCGATGACCGGGAAGCCGGTATGGAGGCACAGCTAATCCAAAAAATCGAGAAAGTCGACTTTAAGCAACAGATGAAGATGTTTTACACCGCTTATTCAAAGGTAGGGACTACTAGCTTCTGCATCTACTTGGATTCTCAGAATTTGCACTAACACAATTTTGTTCGACTCATAGTACCTGGTGCTTGGCTACGATAGCATGTCAATCGAGTTTTACTCACCAGATGTGGTTGATATGCTTCTGATTGACCCCAAGAATGACACCACATTCGTTGGCAACAGCATCTTCAAGGTCCTGGCTCAATATTCGCCGAACATGCCTCGAGAATTCAAGAACAGAGTCAAGGGTGCATTAAGAGCGGGACGAGCAGTATCTGCCGACATCAGCCTCGCGACGCGGCGCTCGGTGGTGAACCGAGGCAGCGAGAAGTTCGCGACCCACTGGACGCCGCTGAAGGACGAGCATGCAGCTGTGCGGTGCGTCGTCGTGCTGTTTGCCCCAGTCAATCAAGACTGGTGATACTCTTGGGATTTGAGAAAACCAGGTAAGGGGCGTATAAGTTGAGGTATGTCGTCGTTGCACTTGTTTTTTAATTGGGTGAAACTATATAGCTGGGGGTATAATGGGGCGACGCGTATCCATGAGCTTGGCCCGTTCGATCGACGCGAGGGTGATATGCGAGGAAGATATCGGCGGAAGTCACGCCAATGTTGAAGACCGATTTCGACATCTTGATATGGTACGCATCATGCACAATGCACTGGGTTTCAGAATGTCGGAGCGATCACCGAGCACCTCCGATGGAATATTTGGCGAGCAGAGATAGGGTTCTGATATTGTCTTGTCTCGAGACTGCAGATGCTTGCTTCCTCCCGCGTCTCTACCGACTTTGGACGTGAGCTAGAGATGCCGACCATGTGGTGATGCATTGCCGCCAAGATGGACGATCTGTATCGAGCCACAGTACAGATTACAGCTACTGTACTGGCGTGCTTGGGTAAAGTACTTTCAGGTATTGAAACAATGGGGTCCTTGAGCAAGGTAGGGTTGATCATGAATTCATGATGCAGCCTGACCCTTGAACCTCGTACATGCATCGGAGGACAAACCTCCATCATCCATGGGCCGTATTCCGTACTACAGTAGCACCCTCGGTAATCGGACTCTCTCATAGATGGCTTTTTGTGATTTCTTTGGCTTACCTGAACAGACCTTTTTACTACATGGTGGGAATCGCGAGCGTTAGTAGTCTGCTTACTGCATCAAGGGCAACAGCTGTCAAAATTCCAACGTATCGCCACGGGTCGCAACGGGGGGTTGGGGAAGAACAATCTGGACCCTGGAATCTGGAATTCGAAATCTGACGAGTAAGGTAGTTCTATCTGCGCTAGCGATAGAATACCCGGATCGAGATCAGATCTTTAGAGTCACCTTTTGTTTTCGGCACGCAGCCGTGGGCACAGCAACGATAGAACTATTATGAGTCTCTTTTCAGCCAGGGCCTAGTCTGGATTCTTCCTTTTCGTGAATTTCCCGAAGAAGGGCAGAAGATCCCATTCAGGAGAACTCGACATCTGGTATCCCACGCGACCATGATCAACGTGGCTACCCTGAACTCGGGAAAGCTCGCTGCTGTCAAATTACAGTCGATGGCGCAAAATCCCTGTACTATTTGGGCAACATGGTTGCAGATTGGCAATCAGCCGTTGCCAGCCAGCAATGCGAGTATTCCGTACCTGACGACCTTAAGATACCGTACTAACATGCATGGTAAGGTACTTAGAACTAAGGTAGTGCAAGTGCAGAGTGGCAGTCGCGACAGCCCTACGTGTTATGTATGTTACATTGAACTTTGGATGAAAAATAACAATGCCAAAGTGACACCAATCCACCTTACCTTACAAGTTGGCCTTGGGATGAAGTTTGCTTTCTCTTCAGTAGTAGTAGATAATACCTAAACGACCGTATCAATGACTGCTGCTGCTGCCACTCGTCAAAGTTTCGTCGTTGACGGACGGCATGTACCTACGTACAACGGTACCTCAAACCTACGCGGCTCTACAGCAACATCGGATGCTGGCATCCCAGCGGTTCCACAACGTGTGCGTCCGAGCGTGCCATTCACCAATCCGTTGACGCAAAACCCATCAATCCCTCCTGTGCCTCCAATATCACCCAGATTCGAAGAACACCCACGAAAGCCGGAAGAACCTCAGGTCCCAGCATTCGACTCCTCACAACGTCCCAACTCTCAGTCCTCATTTTTCCCTTCCCGTACAAGGTAGGTGGAACCAAACCGTTCTTTGAACACGACTGAAAATCTCTGAAGCAGCAAACAAGATGCCTGGGAACCACCCACGCGCACCAATGGCGCCGCCGATTACATCCCTACCAAGAACGGCTCTCTGACCCCCACAGATGGAGCTCACAAGAGCAATCCACCATCCTCAAATCCCACACGACAGACTCATTTACAAACGAGAGATGACAGTCATGGGCGGATACTTGAAGACCGTTTGGAAGACTTTGATCTGGCAGCACCGGTCGAGGATGGCGGCAAACTCGAGTCACTCGAGCAAACCTCGGATTTGCTTTTCTCTGGAGCACATATGGAGACAATCTTTGCCGATCCGTCCTTTTTACTCAAATTCATGTCATTCCTAAGGGCACACCGGCCACAATCCGTCCCAACTTTAATGTACTATCTCGACGCCAGCAAAGCATTGAAGGCCATACACTATGCCAATGCAGTCGCAAAAGCTTTGGAGCCATTACAAAGGCAAGGCTTGACACCGATACAGGAAAACACGAGGAACTTCGAATTGGAACAAAGGGCAGGGAGGGCATTCAACCTGCTGGTACAGGAAGATTTGCCGGCCTATGTCACGCTTCTGTACATACAAGTAGCGAAATCGAACATAAATCCGTCGACAATGGCGGGACAACCAGATGTACAGGAAACTTCTGAAGGGTTTGCGGAGGTGTTTTGTTTAACGGACCCTTCCAGGGAGGATAATCCTATTGTTTTTGCTTCAAAAGGTATGCTGCGAACAGGTGAGGGGTTTGGTTGGATTCAGCTGACAATGGATGCGTAGCTTTTCATAGCATGACTCAATACAATATGAACTATATCGTGGGTCGGAATTGTCGTTTTTTGCAAGGACCGAAGACGAATCGTACAAGCATTGACCGAATACGAGACGCAGTACAAGCGGGGCGGGAGCATTGTGAGGTTATTTTGAATTAGTATGTACCACTCCCAGTGCACTGGACTGAAACTAACCCACATGTAGCCGCCGAGACGGATCACCCTTTCTGAATCTGCTTATGCACGCACCGTTAAGGGATGGGACTGGCAAAGTCAGGTACTTTATGGGGGCTCAGATCGATGTCAGTAGCGTAACCGATGTCAGCCCCGAACTGGAGTCTCTGCAAATAGTGATTGCTCAAATGGACCGCGAAAAGAACCCACAAGAGGTCAATAGCGCCACCGAAGTAGCAGAGAAAAAGGGCGAGTTCCAAGAGTTGGTCGAAACGCTTGATATGCAGGAGTTAATGGCTGCCCGAACATGGCAAGGTCGAATGCTCCAAGAAGTACCAGAAGGACTAACAGACTCGGACACAACACAATGGCATCGAGCGCATATACGCGATCCGTCGTATGACGCTGTCAAAGACTACAATGGGACGTTGGACAGTCTCTACAACTACGTAAGCCGATCGTATGTCGCTCTCAAGCAATCAGCTAACCCATCAGTTCCTCCTTGTCCGCCCCTACCCTTCCCTCCGCATACTGTTCGCCTCCCCCGCCCTCTCCGGCCCTGGAATCGTGCACGGCCTTATCATGGACAAATTCCGTGTCAATGCTCGTATCCGTGATGAACTTTCCCAGGCCCTTTTCGAAGGCCGCGAAGTCACTGCCAAAGCCCTCTGGATCCCTCACCCAAACGAAGAAGGAACTAATAAGTGGATCCACTTTACTCCGCTATTTGGAAGTAAAGACCAGGTGGGAGCGTGGATGGTCATTCTGGAGGAGTATAATCCAGATAGCCCACGAAGACCGAAGCAGCAAAACCCTCCTTCCAGACTTCCAAATGGAATGACCTCCCCCATCCCCGAGGAATCCGAAGACGATGACGACGACGACGAGCCCCCAGGGCCGGGAATCGCCACCGCATCTAATGGTAACGTCGTGCACAAAGCGCAAATCTCCTGGTCCGGCCCCGAAGTGGCGCCCGAGCATCGCAAACCTGCACTCCACTGGTCCACTAATCAGAATTCCTGGCATCAGCACAATGGCGACAGTGAAGGTCGAAGCCCATCAATCGATAGCGCAATGGAGTCGTTCTTCCCTGAGACAGATGACGAGTATGAGTCTCTCAAGGAGCGGCTCCGGAGGAAGAGACAGAGGGATGCGGTCATGATGCTAGAGCAGCCGGGGTTTGTGCCCAGGAAGACGTATAAAAGTTTGGCGCCGGATGATATTATTAATGATGGGACAATGTGAGGGGAGCGGATGTGTGTTGTGGCTTTTTTTACTTTTGTAGGGTTTGTTGTCTGATCTTTGTTTGGGACTTTTATACCTTTATACCTCTTCATGTTTTATACCTTTATACCTTTATAGCGTTATAGCTCTCTCCCTCTACATATCGCCAGCTTTTATATATATTCCTTCTGTATATTCTTCTGCGCCTTCCCAAGCAGCCCCGACACCAAAAAAAAAAAAAAAGGAAGAAAAAAGTAATGTCCCAACCGTGACCACCACTACGTACCTATGCGACGCAGGACCCCCTACCTAGTAGCCACCGGCTAGCTCAACGACGACCTCGACTCGGTGTCTTTCTTTCTTTCTTTCTTTCTTTCTTTCTTTTCTTTCTTTTCTGCAACCCAACCAACATGAAACTCAACATGAAAACCACCCATCAATCACAACTCCGAATACCATACCTTCCAAAAAATCTCGAAACTGAATCTCACGAATTCGAAAATGTTTCTATATATATATATATTCCTGTGGTGGCCACGAACGAGTAGCTGGTTTCCGAGGAAAAAAGCAAGAGGTTTATGGTATTCATTTCTAGTCTTTGGTGGAGATTTTAGTGGAGATTTGCTTGGGGGGGGGGATGTGAAGGTTTTTGGGGGGGGGATATATCCTAGCACATCATCTCTCGAATCCCTTTATCGAATTCACGACATTCGTTTTTCTCGTCTCGTGCCTTTATCATTCGTGTTGATGCCTTTATTACCGCTATGAGCGAACTGTAGCCTCTAACCACTCCCTTGGCCCTTTCCATCTCTCCGTCAATATCACCCTTCCATCACCCCTGCCTCGCCATCTCCCCCTCGATCCACGCCCAGATCTTCGCAAACAGCGCTTTGTCGATCGGCTGGACGTTTCTCATCGCAGGGACCGTTTTGCTCGTTTTTTGGGTCTCGAATACTAGCTTCCCTTTATTCCGTCCTTCTTCTTCATCTCCGCAGTATGCGTCTCGCCACAAGCCGATGAGTTGGGTGGCGGGGTGGTTGGCTTGGTCTCCGGTTAGGGTTTCGAGCTGCTGGACCCATTGGTTTGGAGGGAGGACTTGGAAGTTTGGGTGGAGGGTGCGGAGCCAGTGGAGGAGGTCGGACCATGTTGGGGTGGGGTGGGGGTTGAGGATGTGATAGACTGGGATCTCTGTGTCGTGCTCTGCTAATTTAGTGGTAGGATTAGGACCATCGATGCCGCCAACTTGCAGGGTCGCTTCGGCAGCGACGTCAACAGGAAGCCAGTCTAGCGCTTCGTCCTGCAGGTCAGGTAGACTACCGGTAGCTTTGACGCTGCTGATCATCAACGGCCACGCCTCACTCATGTTCCAGACCCCTCGTTTTGAATCTCCACACAGCTGCCCCACCCTCAGCACCGCAATGCGCCCCCGCATCCTCGTTTCGGCATGAGCTTTTGCGCAAATGGCTCCGGCGACCCATTTGCTGCGGGAATAGCCTAACGGTGATGCCGTGTGGGGAGAGTGTGAGATTGATTCCTTGATAGGGGAAGGGGAGGATGTGACGCTAGCAGTGGAGGAGCAGAAGAGAAATTTTGGCGGCTGGGGGTGAGAGGAGGAGAGGGCGAGGGTGATGAGGTTACGGAGACCGAGGATGTGGTCTTTGACAAAGGAGCGGAGAGAGGCGCGGAAGTTGACGGCCCACGCTGCATGGATAACAATTACTGCATTCTCCGCTAGGTTGGCATGGTCCTCGATAGAAAGTCCTAGATTCCCCTCTGTAAGTTTGACCGGAAGGCAACTGAGCTTTGTGTCCTGGGTGAGGGGAGGTAGTTGGCGTGCGAGGAGGGATTTGGAGACTCGGGCGTAGGCAGCAGCGGGAGTGGCGGCACGGACGAGGCAAGTGACGTGCGGGGAGGAGGGATGCGAAAGAAGGAGGGAAAGGATATGCGCGCCTAGGGAGCCTGTCGCGCCGGTGAGGATCTATGAGGATTAGATGGGTTTACTTTGGATGAAGGATGATGGACTTGCAATGATTGGCTTTGCGGGCGTGCTTGAGGGGTTGGTGGACGTTTCTATGAGGTTGGGGGAGAATGAGCCATGTTCTTGGACGAGATCGAGCATGAGTCGGATTTCGTCTTCTTTTTCAGTTGTTTGGCCTTTGCGGATGTTGAGGAGATATTTGGAAAGTCTGAAGAGTTGGTTAACGTGGTATCATTGCGGCTTTGGAATTGCGTAATAGTACCTTTTGATAGTCCCACAATCATAGACAACGTTGAGTGGAAGCTTAGGCATTTCGGGAGATAGTATCCTCTGACCGCAGAGTCAATACATTACTTCTATGAATTTAATGGCCGGGAAGGCTACTCACAGTCTGGAGTAATGCTCTGATCTGCATGCATGCGACAGAGTCAATGCCAAAAGAGAAGAGGTCCGTATCCTCCGGTATTGGGATTTTGGTATTGAGGACGCTCGTGATAATCTCCAGCACAACAATTGGTACGTCATGGTCTGAAACAGACGCTCCCACTTCTTCTCTCCGCCCATTAGTATCAACTCCAAATGCACCCTCATAGGCTTTGTTAATCTCTGCATAAAAGGTTTTTTCAGCTACACCCCTCAAAATGGTGCCTTTACTACTTTTTTCCACCGCAGGTGCGCCCCTAGTCATCACTACCAACATTGACCTTGACAGCCGAGCATGACCTTGGCTTTCAGCGTTAAGTTTGTCAATTGATGGCCAAACACTCCCCAGAACCTGTTCATCCGACATCTCCTGAAAATATAATGACCGAAACAGCAGAGCTCCAGGGTATTGCTGGCCATTGCCAAAGATCAAGACATCACTCAATAATGGAGAGGTAGCTATCGCAGCTTCGAGAGGCGCAGGATCAAATTTCTTGCCAGTAATTAGAGTCAATTGAGAATCGGCACGTGAATGGTATTTCCAGGCATTTAAGATTTTTGGATGCGCTGCAAACAAATCTGCGGTTGCAAACGAACCGTCATCTCGATTACGCTTCGCCATGTGCGGCCATTGAGATAGAATGATCAGCTCGGACAGCCCATCATCTCGAGGTTCGAAGCTTAGAGGCATCGATCTGTTACTTCGCAGGAATTGCCATTCCTTGTCCGATGCATAATCTCGATGGGAGGACATAATAAAACCACACTCAGCGCTGCCAAATCTGGAAACCAGATGTACTCCTTTTTCTACCAGATCATCTCCTACTTCTTGGGGAAGTGCAGCACCTCCAACACCGGCAATCTCCATGCTTTTCAGTATTTGCAAGCCATTATTGTCTGCGGCTACCATTTGCAGAACGTAGGGCACAGAAGAGAAATAAGTCACCAGAGGAGTCTGACAACTTTTGGTGGATCTCTGAGCGCATTCTAATGATTTCAGTACATTCTGTGCAGTGATTGGCACTTCTTTCCCTGGGAACAGCCAGATCATGGCGTTGCTTGTCCAGGCACGAAAGCAGTCTGCTATACCTCCATGATAGAGCGGCGTTGTGGTGAATGTTGCTCTGTCATGGCCGTTCTCCAGGCAAGGAAGAACACCTACCGCAGCTCGGTGGCTTTGAGGAATTGGCTTGGGGAGGCCGGTGGAGGTCCCGGACGTATGGTGTAGGTAAGCAACATCAGTTTCCTTCACTTCAAGCAACGATGAGCGTAATAGCATGAAATCTCCAGTCAGGGTGATATCGCCCAATAGCTCTTCCCTCTGCTTAGCCCCTGGCAAGCGGATTGGGCGGAGTGACGAGGCCGAGCTTGATGCTCCTCCGGATGCCCTTGCAAGTCTCTCATACGTGTCATCATAGAACAGTTCAGTCACGTTGCACGACGTGCACAGAAGTGCAATCGCTGAAGGCTGACATTGAGGCCTACCATCTTGGGTTCAGCTTTGACTTTACTCAGCAGAGCCAGTCAGGGTGGTACGTACGCAATGAGAAGGACCGAATGCCCCAACCTCATCAGCCCTAGCCATGCAAAAAGAAAGTCGATGGAGCTTGGGCATAGTAGTGCCACAGTCTTGGTAGGTGAAGTATTCGCCCGCAGTGACTTGCACAAAACTTGCCCTATCGCAATTGATCCTTGCCGTAGATCCTCAAACGCTAAGGGACAGATTAGATCTCTGATTCGCAGCCTACTAGATACGAGCATACTGAGAATTCTTTGCTGCCATTCCGGGCCATCATTCCTTGAGTCTGGAGGTATCGGGAAGCCAACAGCAGGAGCCTGTGGGATTGTTCGAGCTTGAAAGTCAATGAAGTCGTCGACAGTCTTGAACACATGAGGGCTCTGAGCATTGATTCTCGCTGCTTGGCCCAAGGTACAGACGAAATAGTTGAGCTCAGGCTCCTGTGTTGACTGCGCGATATGGGCCATGGTTAGGTGGAAGAGAGATCATGACTTCAATTCTACGAATTAGAGTATCGCAACCAGAAAAACTGCGTTTGGAGGCACTTGACATCATGACTGCAACTGCGCTCTCCGAACCAACGTAGCGAGAAGTCGCTACCCGATCTTACAATTGCCAGCAGGCGGTGTGTAGTCGCTCAGGCACTCCTTTGTCCGCTCGCAATATCAATGCTAAAATGCTATGCTAACATGAAGCTATTCATAAAGATCGCCTTCCAGTGCGCTCTCCGCATCATTGTTCTTTCTCGCTCGCGGGCTTCGGGTTTCGGGCTTCGGGCTTCGGGCTTCGGGCTTCGGGTTTTGGTCTTAAGTCCGCAAAACCCTGGTGCGTTGAATTTAGGTTGCGGGAACATCTCGGTTAGAGGCATTCATGGCATTTTAAGCTCTAGATATGACGATTAGACGTTTCATTACCGCATTACAGCATTATTTCTATCCGGGAGCATCGGATCTGTTGATATCCTATGGGCCTGGCTTTTCTCACAGAAGGTGACCCCTCATTGGCTCTCGATATGAGGTGATTATTTCCAAGCCGACCCGCGACCGCCGTGTTTGTTGGCCATCATCTCCCTCGGCCAATTGTTTATCGTGGAGTATTTTATTCCCTTTCTTTGACCATGTGCTGAGGATTCTCCGGTTTCGCGTCTGCTGAACTCGACTCATTCTGTCCGTTTTGGAAGTATCCTAGCCATCATCATGGCTCCTGATCCGCCTGAACGTCCTAATATGGAGGCATTGCCTGACATATGGCCGTCAACATCTGCCAATAGTTTCAGACAGCAATACTTAGCTCCTGCCGGCTCGGAAACGCATCCACCACATCAGGATTCGGCCGCCATCAGTAGAGTATCGCCTGCAATCGAGAGCCCTGCACATGCAAACACCAACGGCCCCCAAGTCGCGAATGGAGGGACGGAAGGGCCTAGCCGGTCATCCAGCGAATACACAGCTGTACCATCACGCGCAGAGTCAGAGTCAGCGGCTGTTGCAGGGCCATTAATCGGTAACTCGAAATATGCGGCTAGGCCATCTGATGAAATCAACAAGGACGAAAGAGCGGACGAAGTGGCTGGATATGAGCCTATAAAAACAACACAAACCAAGGATGCCGCCAAAAGACCTGGTATGAGGAAAAACTCGTCAAGGCAATTGACAGAGGATGAAGTATTCAGGGTTCTCAGCCGGAAGCGAACAAACCAAAGCGGCCGTCAAGGCTCTTATGCCACTAGCGTTGAGGAGGACGATGAGCAGGCCGAGATTGAAAGATTAATGTCACGCATGTTCGGGAAGGGCCGACAAGGCCAATCGGAGGAAGAAAAAACAAGACATGTGGGTTTGGTGTTTAAAGATCTTACCGTGAAAGGGATGGGCTTGGGTGCCGCGCTGCAACCAACTCTGAGCGATCCTTTCTTGGCTCTTCCTCGATTTTTGAAGAGTCTTTTCACGAGCGGACCGAAACGAGCAGCTGGTAAACCTCCGATAAGGACCATAATCAATCGATTCTCAGGCTGTGTCCGACCTGGAGAAATGCTATTGGTCCTGGGTCGGCCTGGATCTGGATGTTCTACGTTCTTGAAAGTTTTGGCCAACCAAAGGTTTGGCTTCGAGAGTGTCGAGGGCGACGTCACGTACGGTGGTACGGATGCGAAGACTATGGGCAAACATTATCGTGGAGAAGTAGTCTACAACCCAGAAGACGATCTGCACTACGCTACGTTGACCGTCAAAAACACCCTTCAGTTCGCTCTGAAAACAAGGACACCCGGCAAAGAGTCGCGAAACGAAGGAGAAAGCCGCCAGGACTATGTCAACGAATTCCTCCGTGTTGTCTCTAAACTCTTTTGGATCGAGCATACCATGAACACGAAAGTGGGCAATGAGTTCGTACGTGGTGTATCTGGAGGAGAGAAGAAGCGTGTCAGTATTGCGGAGGCTATGATCACCAGAGCAAGCATTCAGTGTTGGGATAACTCCACACGAGGTCTGGATGCTAGCACAGCTCTCGAATATGTACAGTCCTTACGGTCACTTACCAACATGGCCCATATATCCACATCAGTTGCATTGTACCAAGCTGGAGAGAGTTTGTACGATTTGTTCGACAAGGTTGTACTTATCGACGAAGGAAAATGTCTTTACTACGGGTCAACAGAGGACGCTGCAGCCTACTTTGAAGGACTTGGATTCGCTCGACCGCCTCGTTGGACCACCGCCGACTTCCTTACATCTGTCACCGATGAGCATGAGCGGAATATAAGAGAGGGTTACGAAGATCGAATCCCGAGATCTGCGGACCAATTTGAAGCAGCTTACCGGCAGAGCGACATGTATCAGAAGAACTTGAAGGATATCGGAGACTTGGAACTGCACAATGAAGAACAGCGGCAACAACGTTTGGCAGCAAGAACAAAGGCGACTAAAGAGAAGAACTACACCCTTTCATTCCCTCAGCAGGTTGTTGCCTGCACTCACCGTCAGTTTCTGGTCATGTTTGGTGATCCACTCACTCTAGGTGGAAAATGGGGAGGAATCTTCTTCCAGGCTCTGATTGTTGGCTCGCTCTTCTACAATATGCCAAAAACATCCGCTGGAGTCTTCACTCGTGGTGGTGTGATGTTCTTTATGCTTCTATTCAACGCACTGCTTGCACTTGCTGAATTAACCTCCGCCTTTGCAAGCCGACCAATCTTGTTGAAGCACAAGTCCTTGTAAGAGTTCCTATGATCCTGAAAAGTACTTTGCTGACTGTATGATAGCTCTTTCTATCGTCCTGCAGCATACGCTATTGCACAAACCGTAGTCGACATTCCTCTTGTTTTTGTCCAAGTCGCAATCTTTGATCTTGTGGTCTATTTCATGTCAGATCTTGCGAGGACGCCATCACAATTCTTCATCAGCTTGCTCATCCTCTGGATCCTGACAATGACCATGTACGCTTTCTTCCGGGCCATTGGATCGTTGGTCAAGTCACTCGATGTGGCAACACGTATTACAGGTGTCGCGATCCAAGCACTTGTGGTGTATACCGGTTATCTCATTCCTCCACAGAAAATGCATCCGTGGTTCAAGTGGCTTATTTGGATCAATCCAGTGCAATATGGATTTGAAGCGTTGATGGCTAATGAGTTCTACAATCTGGTAATCCAGTGCGTGCCTCCGTATTTAGTCCCGCAGGGTCCTGGAGCTGCTCCTCAATATCAGTCTTGCGCTATCCAAGGAAGTCAACCGGGGCAAACCACCGTCAATGGAGCAGACTACATACGAACCGCTTTCACCTACTCCCGATCACATCTGTGGCGGAACATTGGGATTATTGCCGCCTTCTTTGCCTTCTTCGTCGTCCTCACTATGATTGGGATGGAGATACAAAAACCAAACGCGGGTGGAGGAGCTGTTACTATTTTCAAACGAGGTCAAGCTCCAAAGTCTGTCAAGAAGGCAATGGAGAAGGGCAGTATTCCTGAAGATGAAGAAAAAGCTGGCAACGCGGGGGGCGAGAAACTCGGTCAAGGTGAATCTAGCGGCTCGGAATCTGGCGAAGCTGTCAAAGGCGTTGCAAGGAACGAGTCTGTCTTTACTTGGCAGAACGTAAATTATACAATTCCGTACGAGAAAGGGGAGAGGAAACTACTGAGCGACGTCCAAGGCTACGTCAGACCAGGGAAGCTGACGGCACTGATGGGTGCTTCTGGCGCCGGAAAGACCACGCTCCTGAATACATTAGCCCAAAGAATTAATTTCGGGGTGATCACTGGCGACTTCCTAGTCGATGGAAGACCCCTACCAAAATCATTCCAAAGAGCAACTGGCTTTGCTGAGCAGATGGATGTACATGAACCGACTGCCACAGTACGGGAGGCTCTACGGTTTTCTGCTCTCCTTCGGCAACCGAAAGAGGTGCCGACTGACGAAAAGTACGAGTACTGTGAGAGGATCATTGATCTCCTCGAGATGAGACCGATTGCAGGTGCTACCCTAGGGAAAATTGGCGAGGGTCTGAATCAGGAACAGCGCAAAAGAGTGACGATTGGCGTCGAGCTGGCTAGTAAGCCAGAACTCCTTATGTTCTTGGACGAGCCGACTTCAGGCCTCGATTCTGGAGCAGCGTTCAACATCATTCGATTCCTCCGCAAGCTAGCCGACAATGGTCAGGCTTTGCTCGTTACAATTCATCAACCATCGTCTGTCCTCTTCGAGTATTTTGACGAACTCCTGCTGCTCAAGTCCGGAGGGAGGGTTGCATACCACGGGTCTCTCGGAAAGGACTCTCGAAGCTTGATCGACTATTTTGAAGGAAACGGAGCAAAGAAATGCCCGCCAAGCGCCAACCCAGCCGAGTATATGCTCGAAGCCATTGGCGCCGGTGATCCTAATTACAAAGGCAAAGATTGGGGCGACGTCTGGGCCTCATCCCCCGAGCGCGAAGAACGTGGAAAAGAGATCCAACAAATGATCAGCGACCGTCGCAACGCCTCGACCAACGCCAATACTGACGATGACCGCGAGTACGCCATGCCGCTCAGTACCCAAATCTCTACCGTCGTAAAGCGCTCTTTCGTTTCCTACTGGCGCACTCCAGATTATATGATTGGAAAATTTATGCTCCACATTGTCACTGGTCTCTTCAATACATTTACATTCTACCACGTCGGCAACTCGCAGATTGACATGCAATCTCGTCTCTTTTCAATCTTCATGACCCTCACTATCGCTCCACCTCTGATTCAACAACTGCAGCCCAAGTTCCTCCAATTCCGCGCCATCTACCAGTCCCGTGAAGCGAACTCCAAGATTTATTCCTGGGTTGCGTTCGTCACTGGCGCTATCCTTGTCGAAATTCCTTACTCTATTGTCGCCGGAACGATTTACTTCAACTGTTGGTGGTGGGGCGCTGTAGGCCGTGGCCGTGGCAAGTTCGATTCCGCATACACCTGGATGCTGCTCATGTTGTTTGAGCTCTTCTACGTCGGTTTTGGCCAGATGATAGCCTCCTTTTCTCCCAATGAGCTATTAGCCAGTTTACTTGTCCCAATCTTCTTTCTTTTCGTCGTAGCCTTCTGCGGTGTCGTGGTTCCATTTGCTGCGCTTCCACACGTAAGTCCTGCACAATCCCCGTCACAGATTATTTACACGCTAATGATCACCCACAGTTCTGGCAATCCTGGATGTACTACCTCTCCCCCTTCCGCTACCTCCTCGAAGGCTTCCTCGGTGTTGCCGTACACGACCGTCCAGTCATATGTGCCCCTAACGAGTTCGCCCGCTTCCCCCCACCTCCGGGCCAAACCTGCCAATCCTACACCCAGCAGTTCATCCGCCAAGCCGGCGGCTATGTCCAAAACGGAACCAACGGCCTTTGCGAATTCTGCCAGTATGCCAATGGGGACGAATTCGCGGCGGGTTTTAACGTGTTTTATAAGAACAAGTGGGAGGATTATGGCGTGTTTTGGGCGTATTGTGGGTTTAATTTCGCGGTGGTGTTTTTGTGCTCGTGGCTGTATTTGGGTGGTGGAAAGAGGGTTTGGGGGGCGGTAAGTCCGAAGGCAAGGAGGCAGAGGAGGGAGATGGGGAGGGCAAGGGAGAAGGTGTAGATAGGTAGCCGCTGAGGGTTGGGCGAGAGTATAAAGGTATGTACTTTTAATGATTTACAAGCGCGGGGAATTGCTCGGGGAGTTGAACATATAGAGAAGCATAAGCCCAACGACAGTATATAAACATAAACATTTCCGACCTCTAACCATTCAAGCTCTGCATCAAACGGCCCCAATTCACGCAATCACATCTATCTAAATCACGCTTTCCAACCACCCCACTCCGTCTAAACCACCTTCAAGAGCTATTTAAATGATCGTTCCCCCCCCATCTTCTCACTTCTCCATTCCCCTCCCGTCATCCCTTCAACAATGTCTCCAGTGACATTCCCTGGCGAGTACGCGAGTCCTAGCGAGTTCTGGCGAATCCTGATGAGTTCTAGCGAGTCCTAGCGAGTCCTAGCGAGTAGTACACGATGTGTACGCAAGTACGTCGCGCAGGCAGAACCTTGTAGTGTTGCCGTTCATGATGCTTCTTATCACTCGCGCATACGATACTCTGGCAAAAAGTCAACGCTAGAAACCGTAGTTCTGCCCTACAACAATTCCCTTCTATCTTCTCACAGTGACACTCGCAGCGATATTCTGAACACAAGGATCAAAAGACCTGCGATCGGGTTTGAACTTGAGACAAGGAAGATGTGAACATCTCGATTGAGTTTCTCAAATGTTGCTCATGAACTAGAATGATGGCTTCTTATCACTCGCTCACGCGATACTCTGGCAAAAAGTCATCGCTAGGAACCGTAGTTCTGCTCTACGACAGTGTTCGCTGGTGAAATGTCGTTAGGACTCAAAGAAGGAAGAAGAAAGAGAAGAGAAGAGAACTAGAGAAAGGGAATGAAAGAAGGGGAAGAAGGTGGGAAGGTTTGTGAGAGTGACGTGAGATTTTGATTTTCATCATTGATGACTATCGCCTCCCCATTCTCTCATTCCCATAACCTGCCATGATTTTTCTATTGTTAGCCCCCCTCTCATACCTTTCCCGCCCTTCTTTCTTCTCTCTTCATGCTCATCTTTCAGCACAATCAATACTCTCTCCCTTCTCTTGCTCACCTTCCCAGCTCCCTCTCTCCCACTTTCAGTAGCAACTCACCTACTATCCCTTCATTTCTCTTCTTCCTTAATTCAATAGAAGCTAAACCGGCTCAAGGAAGGCGAGGGAAGGAGAGTGTGTTGGTGTTATTTACATGCTATCGGGCATCGACTCCGTTTGAACTATAAATATATATTATGTTTGTTTGGGTAAACCCGACAGCCCCTGGCGGTTTCTAGGGCCAAACTTTTGCCCCGGAAGCCGCCCTGAGGTGTCGAGCACTCCCTCTATCTAAGCGACTGAGTCTATGAAGTGGGTGTGTGAGGCAAAAGCGAGTTTCTGGCTGAATCTCAAGGGATGAAGGGCAGAAACAGGAGGGTGGACTGCCTATTTATCCCTCTCTCTTTTGATGAAACAGAGTGCTGCTTTGAGGTTTGAAGCTTGAGATGAGGCTTTGAGTTTTACTGTGGTACTTGAGATATCAGTTGTTAGTACTGAAGCCACAGTCAGAGGTTGTTTTCGATGTGCTCGTCAATCAAACCCTCTGCATTTGAAGATCGCATTAACAACTGTTTTCTCAAATATCACAGTAGAGTTGAGAGTGACTGTCTCAAATGACCTAGTGACTAGGGACTCGCTAGGACTCGCTAGGACTCGCGTACTCATCTTTAGCCCTAACCAGATTTCCCAGCGAGTACGCTCGCTTCCATCTGTGGAACGGCTCTTATCAGCGTCAGCAATGCTAGCAGCCATGCATGACAAGATCTAGATAAGGCTTGGGAAAAGTCACGTCTCTTCTCATGATCTTATTCCTATCGAGCATCGACTTCGTTGAAACGATAAACATGTATACTACGTACAGTAGTACATTTGTTTGGGCAAACTCGGCGCCCCTTGACAGCCCCCAGGGCCAAATGTTGGCCCGGAAGCCGTTCAGAGATGTCAAGCACTCTCTCTATCAAGCGACTGACTCTATGGAGTGGGTGGGGCAAAAGCGCGTTTTTGGCTGAATCCGAAGGGATGAAGGGAAAACATGAATCGGGATGGACTGCCTATTTATCCTCATGTTCTTCACCTTGTTGTTGCTGAGGCTATTGGTAATCGATGGTAACGAGATGGCAATTGCTACTTTCTATGCCTTTTCATGCCCTCATTCCACTTGCCGATAGCCTTCAGTCAAAGCTAGCCCTTACTAAGATAGTCATAGCGAATAACGGTAGAAGCTTTGTTCATGAGGTTAGTTGACGACTATTGAAGGTTTTTGTCGTTTAGAAGTACTCGATATTTTCGAGAAGTCAATAGCGACATTCTCACTCTAGCCTTCTTGGTCTCGATCGCGACATGTTAGGACCTAGGATTTAGACCAAGGCAGAGTGAAGATTCTGTTGCAGTTCTTGAAGTTTCCAGGCGGGGTGGTAGGTGGGGTGTGGGGTATTCGGTTGCTTGAACTTGTGTAGCCTCTGAACGAGAAAGATTGCAGTTAATGCATTCGCGATGGGTTAGTCTTTATATAGACTAAGTTGTTGAAAGAGTATCAGATTTGCTCTTTGTTTCTTCTACATTTACTACCTTCTTCTCTTTCTCTCCTTTCTTCTTCTCTTCCTCGTCTTATCTTTCACTCCGGATTCTACATTCTTTCCTTTCCTCGTGTATATCAATACAAGCATCATCACCCCCCACAACTCTCAATCCCCACTCAATCGTCCCCTTTCCTTCCCAACCGCCATCTTCCCCCTCAACATCTCCCTTCATCCACCCCCTAATTCTCAACCCATTCTGCACCCCTAAATCATCTTGCCTTGCCTCACCTCGCCACCACGACGAACGAAGCGAAAGCTGACATCTGAAGAAGAGTCGATCTCATTTGAAGGTGTTAGTGCAAAGAACTTCATCGATAATGCGCGTCTTCCAGCTGCTGAAAGCGATAGCCTGACCTTCACGCTCAACGGCTCCCAACGAGAGGGTTTCTTAGTCGTTACCATTATCCTCGGCATCCAGCTGATCCTCTATATTGTACGAACATGCTGCTGCCGCAACCTGAGGCCGCGGGACCAGTGTTGCGAGCCTCTTCATTCCCCTCTAACATCTCATCCTCCACTTCCCTCTTCAAAGTCCTTGACAAAACCCTCGGATCCACTACCAACTATTCACTGTGATATGAGGACAGGGTATAGGCGGAAAAGGATGAGATCGGAGGGTATGTGAAGATAAGGGAAGTAGGGTGAAAAGAAGGGGAGAAGATGAGAAGTGAGAGAGGGTGATGGATTTGGTCAACTTGAAGCTTGGGTTAGGAAATTGTAGAAGAAGGGGTAGAATGATGAAGGGCAAGAGGGTGAAGGGTGGAGTGAGGAATGGTAGGGTAAGAAGGGTGGGAAGAAACGTAGGCGAACAAAACGAATGCCATAGGGGGAGAGGAAGAGGGAGAGGGTTTAAAAGAGTGGGAATAGCGGAGTAGAGATGAGAGATATGATGAATTGAATGAAGGAGGGAAGGGAAAGCGACGGAATAATTGATTACTAGATGATTACTAGGCAACTGGTCATCCTTCCGCAACCCTTCCTTACTACTCCGTTCTCAGTACCCTCAGTCCTCAAACCCCATTCTCGCAACCTAACGTCGTCCACTCCATCTCAAACACCCCATCCACACGCCCTTAGCCCTCCTTAAACTCCGCCTCGGCCACTTTCCCCTCAGCCGTTTCCTGCACCCTCTCGCTCCCCTCACACACGCCATCCCTCAGAAACACCACCATCTCCCTCTCCACCCTCCCTCAAAAACCCCGAAGATCACTCTATGCCGATATCCTTATCAACCCAGCCTTCGCGCCTCAGAGAAGCTTGAAGAGGTAGCGAGCGTTGCTGCCCTTGTTCCGCGAGTATACGAGATGGTCAAGACTCCACTCCTCTATGCCGGAAAATCGATTGGTTTTTCCCGTGGCGGCAAAGATTCGCGCGCATGGCGTGGCCAGGGGAAGACCTCAAGCATGCTGGGTATCAACCAGATGGGTCGCAGAGCTGATATAGAGTGTACACGCCCATCACTCAGAATCCCCCTAAATTGTCCCCATGACCTATAGCCCTACTACCCATCTCCCATCCTCCGCCTTCTCGCCTCTGCTGTGTCAACCCATCTTCTGCCCCTTCAACCCAGCTTGGTATACGGCAGCCAGCTCTACATCTTCAGTCGAGTTCCTAGTGGTAGTACTGATGATCTCCCTAGCTAGGGGGTGACGCGCACTGTGAATTCTCGTTCAGTGAGGGTGTTGATGGTTAGAATGGCTCGAAGAATGAGGTGTGCGATGCTTAGGGGCGAAAGGTTTGAGGGTGAGTGTTGAAGCTTTTTGCTTTGAAAAGGTTGATCTTGATGCTCTTCTAAGAGATTTGACACTGTCTCTAGAAATTTGCTTGTGTACTCACTCGCTCGCTAGGATTCGCTTGATCTCGCTAGGACTCGCCAGGACTCGCCAGGATTCGCTAGGACTCGCGTACTCAGCGCGTATTCGCTAGGACTCGCTAGGACTCGCTAGGATTCGCTAGAACTCGCTAGGATTCGCTAGGATTCGCTAGGATTCGCTAGGACTCGCTAGAATTCGCTAGGACTCGCTAGGATTCGCTAGAACTCGCTAGAATTCGCTAGGATTCGCTAGAACTCGCTAGAATTCGCTAGGACTCGCGTACTCAGCAGAAAAGGGGCGAAGGACTTAATCACTCTGTCACAAAAGACTATCTGACTTCTACAATCTCATCTAGTAGTACTCACATGTGGTTGCAATCACTCTTCAACTTCAGCGTGTACTCACGTATTCAATAACGTGGCTCAAGCCTAGAATGATGCTTCTTACCGCTCTATAACACTGGCAAATCTTACATGGTTCTACCCTAGAACACTTCAACCTATCTTCTCACAGTCACGCTCGCAGCGATAAATTATACCCAAGAATTCAGACTCGCGATTATATCTAACGCGAAATAAGGAAGGTGTGAACAATCTTTGAAGAGGCTCGCAAGTGTGACCTAGTACTAGGGTGATGCTTCTTACTGCTCAGCCATAGAAATGAATTCTTCTGAAAGGAAACCTTTCGAGGAACGTATCATAACTCAATGAATGCCTGTCTCTCGTTCTTCTCTTCATTCTCTTCCTTCACCGTACTCTTTGAGATTCTATTGCAGTTGTTGACCGTAGTACGGACCCTTTTCTGCTCATCTTCCTGCTCGTTGTACGGAATAATCGGCATACAGTTCATCCCAGTCTCTCACCACTTCTAAGGGGAATTTCCTGTCCGCATTCTCGCTGTTTGTGAACGATCATTGTGGGTCTGTCACACAAGTCGACCCTATGTCCTCGTTTTCGCATGAGGAATACTTTCCCAAAGCAGCGTTCGAACCTGTGCATTTATGTGGTCGTGAAGCTTTCATCTTTACCAGCTCGCTGAAGGTAGTAGGATTTATCAGCGGAACAAACTATGAGGCTTGGTGTGGTTTCCATAGTGTAGGTAAACACTCTTCTAATCAATGTGTCTTCTCGAATACTCTGTTAATGTACTGCAAAGTACTGCAAAACCTTCAAGTTGCTCTATGGTAGAATCAAGTGACCCGCCAAATAGAGACATTCCCTCCCCTAACCACTTCAAGCGAATCAGTCGTTGGCAAAGGTTCTCGGAAAAACCAGCCAAGTATACGACAGCGGAAGGAGAACTTTGCTTAAGTTTAGAACTTTCTCAATCGAATCCTCTTTCATCAGTCCTAGCGAAAAAAGCGTCTTCGTACATTTCACATCTACCTCCCCTACCTCTATATCTCCTCACCGTCCTCGAGTCAACATAAGAATTGCGTGGTTCCAATCGGGACGACACCGAGACCGCCAAGAAGCCCGACATCAAAGCAGACCTAAGCTCCCTTCCAAGTTTGGTCAAAGACCAGCCCAATGGTGTGCAAATACGATGTCAAGCCCGTGCCAAAAATCATCTTATCCAAAGACAAAAAAGTCGCGCACCTGATGCTTCGACAAGCGCGATTACTACTCACCGTCCCTAGAGAATTGGACGAAGGGCTTACGCTCTGCTACAAAATGCTGGTCAGTGGTGGAGATAGAGTAAGTCCTATCTATAAACCCACCAGGCAGTACTCACATGTGAACCAAGCCACTCAACTCCTTGTATCAAATTTCCAGCCCACTAAAGCACAACCCCAAAACAGTTCAAATCTCGCCGAACATTCTTAAAATGAAGCTTTTTTCAAGCTACCCAATGCACAGCAAGTACATGAAAGCAAATTTCGGCTTTGAAAGTCGAAACGGAGCATCTCCCTAATTTGCCGGCATCATACTTTCTGACTGTTGAATTTGAAAAAAATCTTGAACATGAACACCACGGACTTCAAGAATTGAACCGCGGACTTTTGCCAAACGTGGCCTTTTGAGTCAATAGGGTTTCCGTCGGCTGTCCCACTGTAACTCTCGTCGCCACAGGCATCACAGAGACTTGGCATTATATCGCAAGTGTACGGAGACAGTCACTCACTCCCTAACGCGGGGGACTGTCACTTTTTCACCGCCTTCTCCGCGCTGCTGACATTTGATAGGCAAATTGCCATACTAAATAGCGAGGACATGATCAATTCAAGCATGCCACGTCGCGGGTGTGACTGGAAACAGCGCTGGAGAAAGGATTTCGATGTCGTCGTCAATTTAGATAGGTTATCAATGACTCAGGTAGTTGGAAATTTATGTTTTTTGAAGCCAGCACCCTTGACGAGTAGTCTAATAAGTAATTAAACACTCATCGATCATTCGAAAAGCTCGTCTATCGTTGAATTCTATCCTCTGCTATCTGAATCACTCATACCCTGGCTGACACGTTTCCCAAGCTCACTGCTCGAATTCAGGAAAGTCATAGTCACGATCCCACCGACCGGCTTACCGACTAGCCCTACCAGACGGCGAGGAGGCGTGGCTCCCAAGACAGCCGACCGACTTCATTTGCAGAACTATGCTTTCGCTCAGAAATGTGCTATAGTGGTAGCGAATGGTCAGAAGCGATCGAGATCATTTTGAAATGTAACCGTTATTGGTAGAAAGACGAAGGAAATATACTCAGACAACAAAGAAGAAGAGAAACCAAAAGTACATAAGCACAGAAGAAGGCCGAAAAGAAAATCTCAGGGCCGTTAGCCTCTTCTTCAAGCAATTGATATTTCTCAACCATACTTCAGCGAGCTCGGACAGACCTCAGCGAAAGCTTGGTAAGACTGCATTTATGACGAAGAAAGTGACTGTCTTGAATGATACTTCGCTAGAACTCGCTAGGACTCGCTAGAACTCGCTAGGACTCGCTAGGACTCGGTAGAACTCGCTAGGATTCGCTAGGACTCGCCAGGACTCGCGTACTCGCCAGGACTCGCTAGGACTCGCTAGGATTCGCTAGGACTCGCGTACTCGGCGCGTACTCGCTAGGATTCGCTAGAACTCGCGTACTCGCTAGGAAATAAGGAGCGAGTTCTTGAACAAATGCTAAGCCTGCGAGTATGAGGTCTTGGTCGTTGTTTGTAGAGGTACTAATGGTTTATAGTGATGCTGCGGCGCAGATTCACACTCTCGGCTGTGACTCGTCTCTGGGTTCTAATTGATTATGGGCTGTCTACTGTTAATCATATCTCTTCGTCGCCATAATAACCCACAACCCCTCCATCAATTCTTCACAGCCTGCACAATCGCTCCCCTACTCCCTTGATCCAAGCCGTCCAACGTCTCCATGTCCCCCGCTCCCAGCTCGAAGTCGTACACATCCGCATTCTCCTCAATTCGACTAGGTGTATCGCTTTTCGGTAGCGGCACCCATCCTTTTTGCAAGCAGTAGCGGACAAGTATTTGGGCGGTGGTCTTGCCGTGTTTCTTCGACATGGAGACGAGGGTTTCGTCGTGGGCTTTTTGGTTACGCACGAGGGGGGAGTAGGCTTCGACGATGATTTTGTGTTTGTGGCAGTAGTCGACTATTGTACGTTGTTGGCACCAGGGGTGGAGCTACGTTGCACGATAATCAGCACCAGCTTCAAGCCCTGCGGACCCGGAGATGGGAACGAATGTGGAACTGGGGGAGAGAGTGGAGGCATACCTCAATCTGGTTCACCTGCGGCGGCCAAATCTTCGCATAACTCCGCATTTCCTCAATATGCGACACCCCAAAATTGCTAACCCCAATACTCTTCGCCTTCCCCTCGTCTACCAATTTCTCCAACGCCTGCCACATCTCCTTTATCGCCTGCGCACCCCCACTCGGCGTATGTATCAGGAACAGATCCACATACCCACCCTCCTTTCCCCCTTCAACCTTCTCAACACTCTCGGTGCACTTCTTGTACGTCGCCCCCGGAGAACCTCCCGCAGACATTATCTTAGTCGTAAGAAAGACTTCGGACCGTTTGAGGCCGGATTGGCGAAGAGCCTCGCCCATTTCAACCTCGTTGCCATAGAATTGCGCAGAGTCGATGTGGCGGTAGCCGGTGCGGAGGGCGTGTAGGCAGGATTTGACGGCGGTTTGGGAGTGGGATTGGTAGATTCCGAAGCCGAGGCGGGGGATTTTGAGGGAGGAATTGGGGAGCGGAAGGAGGTCTGTTATGGCGAGTTTGGCGGACATGTTTGAAGGGTTGTTTTGTTTCTGAGCTTCTGCTTGTCTTGCGGCTTCGCGGCCTTTGTCGGTGGTTTGGAATTGCTCGGGGAGGATTTCGTGATGGGGGTGGATTTGTCTGGTGGGAATTAGGACGAGACAAGAATTGGGGGCTAGAGGGAGACTTACTGTTGCGGCCTGGGTTGCCCTGACATGGTGGGATATGATTTGTTGTTCTAATAATGAGTGGTAGGCGTTTAGGTGGATTTTGCATGGATCATTGGGATGATTTCGTCGATGATGAAATTGGGGAGCAAATGCACGTCATTACCCGTAAGGAAGAGCTAAGGCAGATGGAGCTTAGCTCGAATCTCCATCTCCGACCATTCCACAGTCACCATCGATTAGCCATGAAAGATCAAAGGAGATACTTGTAGTTGAAGGTATAACTTCTCTAGCATCTCAGTTGGCTCGTGATACATAATGTGGGTATTCTAAAACGAAGAATGCTCTCGTAACGCTGCGTTCACCATACCCAACCCCTTCCCGTCCTGCACCAGCGCTCTTCCATCTATTTCCTTCAACCATTGACATTGCATACCGAGCACTTACCTCCTCTACTCAACACCCGAGCTCTTCCCCTTCTCCGCATCATGATGCACCCCCAACACCTCTTCCTCGTCCTTTTCCATCGCCTCCACAAGCCCATACTCCTTGGCTTTCCTATCAATCTCCTCATCCGTCAAGAACTCCAGTTCCCTTGCAGCGCGCACGTAGCTCATATTCTCACAGTAGCCTTTTGCGAAAATAATGTCAATTTCCTCTAGGCTGCGCTTTGCCGTTTCTGGGTAGGTAAAGTAGATCAGGGGAATAAAGCAGGCGTTGACGACGGCGAAGAAGAGGTAGGTGCCCCAGCCGATGTTGGTAATCATGATGGGGGTAATCATGACAATGACTGCATTTGGTTAGTCTGCATTTGGAGAATACGATAGGGGGAATCGAACGGAAATTGAACAGCCAATTCGAGCATGTGGACATGGCGTTGGCTTTGGCACGAATTTTGATCGGATTGATCTCGGCAGGGTATAGCTGGTAGAAACATCAGTATCAACCGACTCGAAAAGGATTAAAAGCCTACCCAAGGCAAAGGCAACCACGTCGCTCCGAAGCTGGCAATGTATGTAAACAGCCCAACGGCGGCCCCTTTCGCAGCGGCTGGGGTTCCTGGGATCAAGCAAGAAAACACCAAAACCATGCTAAGACCTTGTCCAACCGTTCCCCAAAGGAAAAGCTTTCGCCGTCCCGCGCGTTCAATGATGAACCAACTGACAGTTGCGAAGATGGCATAGACAATCATGTTTACCCCACCGAGGAGGAGTGAGATGCTGTGAGATTGTCCGATACTTTGTTCGAAAAGAATGGGGAAATAGTAGATGACCTGGATAGAAGTAAAGGAGTCAGTCCCTGAATTCTCTCAATCGGCTATTGGAAAATTGAAAGGCTTACAGCATTGCAACCTCCAACTTGTTGCATGAATTGCGAACTGACACCCAACATCATCCGCCGGAAATGCTGAGTCTTGCCGCCTGTAAACAGAGCCTTGAATGGCGTTCCTTTCCTGCCAGCGTAGCCCGAAGCGCGGATGCTGTCTAGAATGATTGTCTTCTGCAATTGAGTCTCTTTATCGGTAATTTCCAAGCCTCGTAGTGCGGCAATGACTGTCTCGCCCTCCTCGAACCTATCTCTTGTGAGCAACCAGCGGGGCGATTCTGGCAGCCAAATCATGCCAATGCAGATAACTAGAGCAAAGATAATCTGGAATGCGATTGGGAAGCGCCATGTAAGATCTGGGGAGCCACTGTGCCTGTCAGGGAAATGGTCAATCCTTTCTCCACCAATGAAGGGCTTACTAGCTGCATCCGTAGTCAATCCACTGCAGCCGCAATATCAGCTTCTCGTCCACTTCTCGTACAAGAACTCTTCAGAACGTACATAAGCCACCAGTGTCCCAAAAGCGATTACCCCCCCCTCAATACATATTAACAGTCCTCGATTGGAAGTCCTGGAGCATTCTGCTTGATATGTTGGGATCGTCGATGTATTAATTCCATTTCCAACTCCGGTAATTACACGGCCGATGATGAATTGGGCAAGAGGGTTGGAATGGGCTTGTGCGGTGACTTGGATAATAACGCCAAGGATCATAACGCTTCCACCCATCATCATAGAGCGCCGGCGACCTAGGTAGTCTCCAAATATTAGGATGAATATGGCGCCGAAAAGGCATCCTAGATTCAAGCAACTAGTAAGCAGGTGAACAATTGAACGTAGATCGAGTGGAGTCTATAAGAAGGAGAGAACACGGGTATAATACCGATCTCATATATCGCGGTAACAAAGCCTTGCATGGTCGAGTTTTTTTTGGTAGCTGTGAAGAGGTTGTTGAAAGCAGGCGCTGTGATGATGCCGGACATGACGCCCTGGTCGTACCCAAAGAGTACAAACCCTAGGTCGGTATTAGAGCAGGAGCAGGAAAGGAGAAGGCATTCGGTATTAGGATGTACCAGTTGTTGCAACAGTGGAAACAGCCAAGGAAAGAGGCCTGCCAGTGAGGCCCATAAACTTTGGGGGAGCCATGACCGAGAAGAAGTGCTTTCCAGGATCTTTCAAATCTAGACGGAGAGGTTTATGAGATTCATCAGCATCACAAAAGAAGAGCGTCAATGATAGGAGAACAATTGGTCAAATAGAGATTAAAGAAATTCATCCAACAGCGACACTCAGCATTAAGTACTGTGGTGAACCTCGGTCGTCTAAGCATGTATTTGACTTCAGCGCTGCAGGTGCAGACTTGATGGTCACTCTTTGCTCTGTCGAGAGAACGTCCGACAGCAGAACCCTGACATGGAAGGGGCATGCTTGCATCGAACAACTTCTCTCCCCTCCGCTGTGCAGATTGTCATTCGTTGTCATACCCCGCATTTCGTCTTCCCGTTAGTACAGGTAAGGGCTAAACCCCAAGCAGAGCGATCCCGAACGCCTACCGCCCGCCATGGCTGATGTCATGCAGGATAATCTATAAGAGATGCCGGTTCGCGGAGAACACCTCGGGATTTCTTTGGCACGACACTTAAGATCCAATATATACAGGAATGAAAATATGACTTCTATCGGTCTATCAATGAATGCATTACAACAATGCTGCTTCATGTTCGCACGACCGGCCCATGACCTGTACGAAGTCAGCGTTTGATCTTTTCGTATCGGAGTGAACCCAGGGCAGAGTATTCATAGACAGCATGTACCTTGCTCACCAAGCCGTGGTTTTCGTAGCACTGGGAATTCCAGACATGATCCGTTCACCCCGTTGGTGTTCCTCCTCTGATCACTAGCATCTTTTTCAGCACCTCCTCCATGGCCGTCAGTTCCATCTTCTGTAGCCACGCTGGGAACGGGCACTGGTAGGCCTTTCTCCTTGTTCTCTTCGCATTGTTTCTGGTCTCCCTCTTCGTGCAACGGCTTTGCAACCAGACCGTCCATTATGTCTACAAGATCTCCATCTCGCCGTCTTCTCCAATCATCCCAGACTCCCCACCACCACTTATGCGTTTCTCCATCTCTCCCTAGATGGCCTCCAATCCCATCACTGGCCACTCTTCTTTCCCACGGCTTATCCACGATGTAATGCAAGCCCATCACCTCGTCGTCCCGCCAAATATTTGGGTGCCAGGCTCTCATGGTTTTGAGGGCGTTGTATTTCCAAGGCAAAGGTTGCCATTTCGTGAGGAAGAAGGATGCAAGGAAATCTTGGTCTGGAAACTGGTAGATTGGCAATTCCTTGGAGTTTAAGAAATGGCTGTGTAATGTGTCCCACAGCGAATGGGATGGATGATAGAGGAAGAGCCCGCCGTTGAGGAGCGCGTATGTGTCTGGTGGGGCTGCGGATTTAGGGACAGGGGTTGCCGAAGTCATCGATGAAGGGTGTCGCAGAGGCGTCCATGCGCAGTTCTCACGTTCCCAGTTGTCAGGCGCCCAGGGGTCGTGATCAAGGTTGCAGACGCAAGTGTGATTAGCTCCTATCCAGTCTCGTCCGGGCAATTGAATATCGAAAACCTCGTCCATATTGTGGTAAACCGTGATATCGGCGTCGAGGAAGACGCATGTTTCGTAGGACGTGAGTTCGAAAGCTCTGAGCTTGGTCCATGTGTCTTCGAAGCGGGCAGCAATAAGGGTTGTCTTTTGGTTGGCTGGGGGAAGGAGTGGGTCAATGCTTTGGACAATTAGAAGGTGGTTATGTTTAGATTCGAGCTCCAGTGCGCGGAGGGATGATTGAGGAAGAGACGGCGTGACAAGTACTATAAGGGGATATTGGGTTGAATGCAAGGAAAGGCTATGCGCGAGGGTTATGACACCAGGAAGATAAGAAGAGCGGGTTAACAAAGTAACCCAGGCACGCTTTTGGGGAGATTTGTCTGGAGCCATGAAGACAGAGAACAGCACAAGACCGGGGGGATGATAGGACGAAAATACCAAGAACAGAAACAGAATACCGACCTCCAAAACTCAAGCAAACCTCGATTTCCTTACCTAAGATACTGGACACAAACCTCTCAAAAAAATACTTAGCTTCGAGTTACCTTTGGTGATGTCACTATTTCCTTTCGGGTAAGGTAACTTAATCGTTACCATGGCAAGCTGTATCCACGCTAAGCCCAGTAAGGCTGTCCGATCAACAAACACCGCCGCAGTCCCCGGGCAGTCGATTTCTCTATCACGGTGAATTGAATTGAAAACAACATGAATTCACAGATCACCATGCCTTCATCGCAGTTGACCTCAGCCCCCATCCCCTCAGTGTCGTCTAAAATTCGAGAACCTGATGTCCGCCACCCAGACGATCTCCACTATCGACCTTGGAGGATTGCCATTATCATTCTACAAAATCCATTGTGCTGTATTGAGAAGTCTTTCAAAGCGCCCAGAGGTAAGGCAAATTCGTAAAAGCGCACACTTACTGCAAAAAATTGCTTTATGATATTAAATTCTGAAGAAAAGAAAGTGATAAATAGCGAAGAATTGTCACTGCATAGATGACAGCGAGATGAACTCAGATGACTGACGTCGCATAAGTCGCAGAATTTTTCTCTATCGATACCTGCATTTTGGTAAGACCGTCACTAGAAAGAAAGTAACTTGTAAGTGTGCCCTTTCACCAATGTGCGTTACCCCTTTGTGCTTAGGGGGACTTTTTCCATGAGAGCGAAAGCTGCTCAGATATACCGCGAAGTAAAGAGACTGATCCACATGAATGCGCAGACGTCTTTGCATAAAGAGAATTTAAGACATTGAGCGAAGACAAAGGATTGCACTGTATGGTTTGATTCGAGCAGTCGGCTTCACGCATCAGTCGGACATTTACGAATGCGCAGCAATTCATCTATGAACTCGATCTGATCTGCTATATCTTGTGCCGGAGGATTAGAACACCTGTACCCACTTTCGAATGGCGTCGGTCTAGCTATATTTCCTGTCATCCTTGTTCACCTGGAAGTGTCACGTACCGTTCGAGCTCACAGTTTGTGAGTGTGAACAAGCTGGATTGCTATTTCGCAGGCCCCGCCACTATGCTCATACTTTACTCCACGTAAGTAGGGACGCTGTCTCTAAAGACTTGAACGACGTGACGGATTGATTTAAAGGAAAGGACGATGAGCAAACGTGCACTCGACCGTTCCGCCGATGTCGAATGGGCGTAATGGAGGTTTGATATTCTGTGTCAAGCAAGTGAATATTGACCTTCGAATTTGGCTGTAGAGACCTGAAATATAATGGAAGATAAGAAGCGGTCCAGCCTCTGCAGTCAGGAACAGGAAAGGTCAGGACTGGAAGTATTGTCTAAGCTTAGAGACTGCCTGTCCAAGTGTAGGCCTCCAGACGCATTGAGAGGTTTCTGAACAGAAGGAATGGTTGGTTGGAGTAATGACCGATCGACAAAGTCGGTAAGCGTTGTTGAATTTCTTATGATTTCTTAGATACATATGAAAAGCGATGCAACAGTGCATGGAGCAACCCCTTCACTGTAAAGCTATCCTAACACCTAAAGCCATTGTAACCTGCGATTTTTTGAATACGCTTTCTCCTTGTCCTGCCCAGCGTTTCGATATGCCCCTCCAAATCTCTAACTTCAAAGGAACAACGGGAGCGATTATTGTTGTTTTCCGAATCAAGGGTGAACAGTCTCAACTCATTGATATTGCGCTCAGTCGAATCAAGGACAGCCGAAAGAAGACCGATCATCGTCCAAAGAAGACGGCAATTTCTTGCCTGGAGTCTTGCGGTATTGCCTGCAAAAAGTGGTCTACGTCGGCGCTCTTGAACTTGTCGGCGAATGTTACGACCTCAGTAGGATATTTCTTCATCAGGCTAAGAATTTCCCACACAAGTCCTTCCGGTGAGCGGCTCGAGCGATCCGCTAGCATGGTACACATCAAGTAGCGTAGACTGACCACATGGAAGCTGACCTTTTGATCTGGGGTTGGGAGTGTGAACGAAAGCAGGTCTCGTTCGTACTCGAGGGATTGAGGAGATACGATCTGCTGGTCCAACGATGCAGGCTTACCACATGGTATGATATTAACCTCAATGATGTGCGCCGCTGTATTGTCGTCCCACTTAGGTCGCGTCTCCACAGAGAACTCCGTCAGGCCCTCATCATCCGTCAGGCCCTCATCATAGCACTTATCTTTAATACGAATCCTTTAGCTTACTTAGCACCGTTCCAGACATCTCGATAGCAACAGAAGACCAACCGTTCCTCTGAGCCAACAATATTCAGAACCCGCGCCGTCGGGGCCTGAATCACGACATCAATATCCCACGCCCATACGTGGGACAAGTCCCGCAACTTCTCGGCGAAACGGCCCGTGAAGGCATAAAGTATATAATTTTTTCTAAACAGAGCATCCAAATATACCGCAGCAGAGATAAGGTTTTCGAAAGGTCGATCAGTACCAGCTCGGGAGTTGTCACGGTCAAATTCCAATAGTCGAACTCTGGACGCCATGGAAGCGTTGTGGTTTGAGAACATCGTAAGTGATTGGTCTAAGCGGGAGGAGAGGCGAATACCGTAAGGTCTCTGGCTCGAGGGCACCGAAAAACGTTGGTAATGATTGAAGGTGAGTGCTTTGGCCACCTGAAATAGCCTGGGGCTTTGATTGCAATCGAGCTTCAACTCTTGGATGGGAAGGGACCTTGCGGTATCACCTGTACTCTCATTGATTGCTGTTGGGCTTTGGAGCCTTGTTGGCGTACGACGATTGAAACGCTATCACTATACTAATGTCCACAGCCTTATTTCGGAGGCCAGCCCAAGACTATTAGACAGGCTTCCGGATCGGCACCCAAAGTTCCGAGCTTCACAGGTCATGCTAGCTTCCTTTGAGACAGGTATGTCCGGCTACGTGATCAAGGAATACTAGGTAAGGTAAGGCAAGGTACTGTAGAGAGAAAACTCTAAGCCGGAAGGACTTTCCAGGAAGGGCACAGCCAGAGAGATATCACCATGTCGAAGTTTCTTGTGATGAAAGCCATGGAATAGAGCAAACCCAGGGTAAGAAGGAAGGAACAGGTCATGGCAGATAGAGGCAGAGAAAGATTCCCTTTAGCATTCAATGTCATGCCAACCCCTTCCTCCAACTCTCCTGCTGCTCATCTCTCCGTCTCCCAATGCTCATCTTTCCCTCTCCGATGCTTTCCTCTCTGTCTTTACCAGGGGCTTGTCAATGCTTGTGACTGACAGATCGCCGCCCTATCCCCGAAGCTGTTGAACGTCACTATTTATTCGGCCCTACTTCGGCTCCGTCCAACACCACCTACCGAATCAGCCAGAAGGCTCCCTAATTCATACTCGTGACCCACACTAACGCCATTGGTAATGGCGCTACACACAATGAATCATTTGTTGTGATCGCCCCTACCTATATTTTCACCTCGCCTGACATCCAATTTCTCTTCCTCTTCATCATCCATCAAAGCTACACTTCAATCTTGCTTGTGCCCCCAAATTCCTCTTCACGGCCAGCACCAAAGCCACAGTTACTGATAGCCGTGAAGAGGAAAAAGGGGGCACGGGTGCACAGTGCCTTGAGCACAAGGGGTATGTAACATTGACAATAAGCGGCCTGGGGTGTGCGGTCGGTCTTCAAGACCAAGCCCAACGCGACCGTGCACCCCCAGGCCATCAACTCGAAGATCCATACTTCAGGGCTGTTGAAGTCCCAGAGACTTCTGTCACCCAAGTAAGTCATCCTATTTTCACAACAAGCCGTACGGCTTTTTGCACCTTCTGACAATGTTCCTGTATCAAGATCCGGGGACCCCTGGACCTGACAATCCAGGGTGGGCCTGGGGTGTGCGGTCGGTCTCCAAGTCCAGGCTCAAAGCGACCGTGCACCCCCAGGCCATCAACTCGAAGATCCATACTTCAGGGCTGTTGAAGTCCCAGAGATCTCTGTAAGTACAGTAAGCTCTCTTACTTCTACGTCTTGAGTGTGCAACTTGTTGCATCTCCTAATACTGTTTTTGTGTCTAGATTTGCGGCTTCCCTGGACCTGACAATCCAAACTAGGTCTTAGATGTGCGGCATTACAGACCAAAGCAAATATAACCCGCACACTCCCAGGCCATGATATTCAGAGACACCGTCTCAGTGTCTCCATCATCTGACGATTTGGCATTTGCACTGTTGAAACTAGCAGTCGATGATCGTCAGGATCCAGTACATCAGCACGAAGCTTGTGTCTGTGCAGTAAGGTCCTCGCTCTCACGTCCTAAGTATCGCTCACTTCATCTACTGACACATTCCTTGTGCTCAGGTTGGTGCCGTCGTTCAGGAACGAAGAGAATGGTTCCGAACGTAGGTTGAGCATGTCGATTGATTCTGTAAGACTTGCTTCACTTGCGTCGACTGTGAAGGTTGCTGATCCGGTCTGATGTTCAGGGAGTTGTGTCTAGTGCCGGCCTTAGACCAATAGCCGACGATCAACAAGATACAGCACACAGTTAAGATGAGGTTTACCACAGCTTCGAATAATGATACTGGTAAGGTCTTTTACTTGCTGGAATGGTATTTGTACCTGAGCTGACAGACATAACGATAGGAACGATATCCAAACCAACGGCTCTCGTCTGCAGCCTTTTTCAGACCGAGATTTACTCCCCTTGAAAACGGGGTTGTTCTTGAAGTAAGGTGGGATCGACCATCCAAGGGTACCCCAAGTAGATGATACCTTGCAATGAGAAAAGCTTTTGTAAGCATCTCACCACGATCGACCGATATGCTTGCTTTCCTCCTTTTCACCTCCATCACATCACGCTCTCTCCACACACACGAGCTCTTCCTCTCAGTCACCACCCACTCCAGGGTGCAAGCCTTGAGATCATCTGCTGACTTGAGAGAAATAGAATCACGCTGTTCGTCCACCAAGCGAACCATGTAGCCGCTTGAACACAGACACGCTTTAGGATCCAGAATGGCGCCAACCACACTTCTTACTTGGCTGCAGTTTTCAAGCTCTCATTCAGATGCCGTCAGAGAAGAGACTAATAAGAAACAAAAGCTCACATCCGCACACTCACAGCATCGCTTCCGCTGCTACTGCTTATTCCCCGGTTCGACCTTCCACCATTGCTACCTTCTTTGTATCAGCGCCATGATACGTCGGATAGAGTATCAACCTGCTGCCATCAACAGTCCTTAGGAACGACAAACCTTCACGTCCGAGTGACGAAGGGTTTGGTTTGGCCTCTACTATTACTATCCTACTTGGACTAGCTTTATGACAGGCCTTTATCATGACGATGTAACAGCCCAGATAGAATGTCAACCTGCTGCCCCCAACAGTCCTCCGGATCGACCGAGTTGCATGTCTAATCGGCTGGGTTCTGGTGCCAACTCCTGTAAGCCACTCACTAGACAAAATCCCATCACACTCAGTTGGTGAACTGCCCACTAATAGAACCTAGGTCTCCGGAAACCTCAAGGAATTGGAAACAGCGAAGACACGTCATTGAATTTGAATGCTCTAAAAGCACTTGCAGCGGCAATGAACGATTCTCTCAAGGCATGCATTGGAAGAAAGACAACACCTACAATGTGGTGGAGTACATTGGCAAAGGAGCATTCACTTTGGTATAACCAATCGCAAGTCTGGTTCCCAGGAAATCGGCGTGTCACCCTCAACAATACCTTTCCGCGTCCTGCCTCTAGTTTATCGTTCGGACCTCTCTGATCCCTGCTGAAGGTACCTCTAATGCCAAGCTGTTCAAGAGGCTGGCAGCGAAGATGGGACAATACGTCCTAGCACGTAAGTCAACGTGCTCACACTCTTACACGTCCGATACCAGCTAACGACGATGCTTGCAAGCATCTACATAGCATATGCACGAAAGCACAAGTTCCGGAAGTCTCCACAAGGGACGTCCTCGCCTTGGGTCTCTGTGACCCTTTGGCGAGCCCGGCTGCTTCCTCTATATTCATGGGCCAAAGCCTTCTTGGTATAAGAAGCCACTAACACTGTCGCTGTGATGGTGTACTGGACGAGGACGCCTTGTCCTTGTTGACAAAGTTGGTTACGGCAAGACGGCCAGCCGGCTGGGTCTCGTGCGTTGGACGATAGTTGGTTATGGCAAGACGGCCAGCCGGCTGGGTCTCGTGCGTTGGACGATAGTTGGTGGAAGTTGGTGGAAGTACAACGATGGAGATACAATGCATATATATACCAGCAAGTTATGAGTCTGTTATGGTTCGGTTTTTGAACATGTCCTTGTATTTCTTATAGCTTTCAGTACAAATAAAAAGGCGTTAACTGTAGTCCGTCTGCTTTCTGCAGACGTGATGGGCGTGAGTTCCTCGGAGAAAGTTCAACAGAACACTGCCTAGTCCAGATTCCAGCGAACGAGTCGACAAAGCTTCAGCGCCGCTCTCCACACATCCCTGGGCTTGTTGGGGGCAGAAACCAGAGGTGATGGAAGTGAGTCCCTCAGATCTCTCCAACATGGCGAAGGCTAATCCATGCAATAGAGAAGAACCGAAGCAATTCTGCTGCAATTGCTCAACAGCAACAATATCGGACTTCGACTTTGCGCCAAGAAAACTCCTCTCTTGCTATCCATCTCCTCCCTTGCAATCCAGGCCACTTTTCATGAATCCCAGCTACTGCCTAACCTGGCTCTCAACTGCGTCAATGGCGCGCTCCTGTCTTTGCGGGAGAGGTGCCCTCTTACGGGGGCACTGGAAATCTTTTTCGAGGGCAATGGAGATATTTATAGGTAATAACGAAGCCTTGGTCCTTGTATCGCATCTTCGCTCCGGGACCTTATTGGTGGTATCCTACACCACTTTACATGTGGGAGGTGGGTGGTTAGGCCAAGTTCGACCTGTCGGCCGTCAGAACCACCCGCTTTCTCAGATAGCCAAAAACCCAGCACTGGTGCCGGACGAACGAACGCACCAATATCGGGGTGTTGTCTGGAGGCTTTCCAAGCCTTTTTTTTAATATTTTTTTAAAGGATGGTTACGCCAAATCTGTTTGTCGGCTGTCAAAATCATGATTGCGGGGCGACGTCCATATGTTGGCCGTCAGAACCACCGGTCTCTTGCGGATGTCAAACAAACGCACCATTCGTGCCATCCGAACGAACGCACCAATAGTGGTGTGAGTCTCCGTGGGTTGGAAATGTCGATTCAGATATTCTTGAGAGACCATCCTAGCTCTAGTTATATGGGCCAGTGAGATTCCTTTTCGACGTCTTATTTTTTTAGTTGCTTTCCGGATCGCTGTTTCTAGGTTAGCTTTTTAGCTTGTGCTTTTTTATGTTTGCTTTTTAGCTTAGAGGTTGGGGGTGTTTGCTTTTTAGCTTATAGGTTGGGGGTGTTTGGTGTTTGGGTGTTTGGGTGTTTGGGCGTTGGGGCGTTTGGCGTGCTTTTTGGCGTTTGGTGTGCTTTTGGGCGTTTGGTGTTTGGGCGTTTGGGCGTTTGGGCGTGCTTTTTCGGCGTTGGGGATTTGGGCGGGCGTTTGGGATTTCGAGGTCTCTTGTCTTGGATTCCACTTTCCGAGTGGTTATATGAACCACAATACCTCTAGGGGGTGGGAATTGGGCAGAGGTTCTGTGAGACTGCCAGGGACCTCCCACCCCCTAAAAATCGAACAAGGGCACCAATACCGCACCGAGGTTCGACTTGGTCTCCGAGACCACTTTTTATCTAGGGGGTGGGAGCTGGGCAGAGGGTTGGCGAGACTGCCAGGAACCTCCCACCCCCTAGAACGAACGCACCAATAGCGGGCCGAAACTTCACGTGGTCTTTTAGACCTCTTGTTTTCGAGGGGGTGGGAGTCGGCAGTGGCTTACAAAGGGATGCTGACTTCCCACCCCCTCGAACGAACGCACCAATATTGTTCCGAAACTCCAAGTGGTCCTTTTGACCATCTATTTTCGAGGGGGTGGGAGTTGCAGAGTTTTGTGGAGACTGCTAACTTCCCACCCCCTCGAACGAACGCACCAATATTGCGTTGAACTTAGACTTGGTCCTTGAGACCCTTTTTTTCCCCAGGGGGTGGGCGATGGCACATTTTTGCCGGGAGACGCTGACTGCCCACCCCCTGGAAAGCGAACGAGCGCACCAATATTGCGTTGGACTTAGACTTGGTCTTTGAGACCTATTTTTCCCCCAGGGGGTGGGCGATGGCACATTTTTGCCGGGAGACGCTGACTGCCCACCCCCTGGAAAGCGAACGAACGCACCAATATTGCGTTGCACTTCAATGGTTGACAGGCATGGACGGAATGCCTTTGGGCATCTCCTTGGCAAAGGCTGCTTGGGCGAAGAGCAAAGGTGGTTTGGGTTTTGGGGAGGGATGCGGGCTGGTATTTCTGTGGATATTGGTGGTGGAATTTGGGGCACTGACCCCGGCTGTAAATACCATAGTGCTACCAAGTACGATAAGAACTCTGCAGTACTGAGTGCAATGCAAAATCATCCAAAGCCGGGTGGGTCCACCAGAACCGGGACACCTGTAGCGTTAGGTCGTGATCTGGCACATCCATTGCGAAGTATCATCGACCGCTCCACAGACACAGGGCGAAAAGAGTTTCAAGAGCTAACCACAGGAGCTCCTTCGGGATGGCCGCCGGTTCAGGGAAACTTAAAAGAGCTCTGCTGAAGTTTTAGGCCTTGTTCTTCGAGCGAGGCTTATCCCCCAAATATCAATATCGTGTACTGCGCCGTAGCGGACTCGTGGAAACCGCTTCCTTCCCCACCACCAGTCAACGAGCCCTAAGGCTCACTTTATTCTGCTGCGTGTGTCACCACAGACCTCTGTACCAATTGGGGGTTAAGCAACGCACTGGAATCAGCCAAGATTCGTCGTGCCAGCAGTATCTCCAAAGCCATATGGATTGGTGTGGAATTTGGGGGAAGCAGACTTGGAACTTGCTTGAATAAACGAGTTCATTTGCTCGGTGGTTATGCGAGCATATGAAGACCACTGGCGTTTCCCAACCAGTCACACGATGCACCAACTGTGCTCCAACCTACGTGGTTCCAAGTGCACTGGCAAAGCACTACGATGGGCCTCTACTGCCCAGAACGAGTACTTAGGTGGTTTGAATCTACCGAGCACAACTCTACCAGCCAACTATTTCAAGGAAGTTGGGTTGCGAGGACGCCCATCAGAGGCGTACAGGGAAAGCCGGGTTGGTCCTGGTGTGGAACTTGGAGGAAGCAGATAAGTTGTTTCTATCCACCAAGCGATGGGGCGTATCCAAGACGTTCGGGGGAAGCATGGAGGAGGTGCCTATCGGGCCTTGATGTGGAGCCCGGAGGACAGAACGAGTTCGCTCACTCAGCAATTTTGCTCAAACCTGGAGACCATTAGCGTCGCCCAATCACTTCAGACGATACACCAATTGGGCCTCAGCCCAGCAGGTGGCAGATGGGTCGTTTCGTATGCGCTGGTAGAGAACCCAGCAAGGTGGTAAACAAGTAGGGGGTTAGAAGATCCTCCTGAGCCGGAGGATCTATGGCGGCAGTAAGCGCTCGCGGAGCGCAAGCGCCCTTTGCGGCGACGAATCGCCACCGTGAGAAGGGAGGTTCGCTGGACTGTATGCGAAGCTCGCCATCAAGATTATAGACTCAAGAGCCAAGTGGGATTCGATAGGCCAGATGGGTGGCTGCGTCTGCCGGGCCTATGAGAAATTTGACGCGTTGGAGGACATGAAGGGATAGGGCAAAGCTTTTTGGGGGGGTTGGAGGTGCTGGGCTCAAGGGTTGACGCCTTGTTTCAACATCCAGACTTTGCCAACGAATTCTCCCTACAATCCGATATTTCTGACGCTGCCTGTTGTGCAGCAGCAGCATCAACCTATGAGCCCACCTCAGCCACTTGGTTATCGACCGCCCTATACGGACGTCGAAGAGGAGCAGTCCACTGGTACTCTTCCGGGACACACTGTGTCTCATATGGCTGGATTTACGCCGATAAACTGTAGTTGTGCTTTGCCACACACGCTTGATAATGAGGACACAGAGTTTCCTCGACAAGGGTTCACCTGAATATCTTTGAATTATCGAGACATCTCTCTTTTAGCTTAAATGCGCAAGAATATTGGAGTTCATTCGGAGAGGTTCCGACAATGGTTCATGACACAGAACAATCGCCAATTGAATGTGTTCACCTTATGGGATTCTGAGCGTTTTGTATATAATTCACAGTCTATAGAGCTTCGTTCTTATAATGAAAATACCCTCACATTCGCTGACAGCATTTTACTTCTTTTGCCGGGACTACGATTCGACTTCTACGTCCCGATGATTGACACAGCCTTTTTGAGCATAGCATCCTTAGCGCACTCTCCAGAGTAGACTCATTTCTATCGCTATTAATTTTGCAACCGTCTCATCGACGTGTATAGGCTTCTTATCAACTGAACCTAGTCCAATAGAAACCTCAAACCCCCTTGTATTCCACTTTCTTCTCTTGACTCCTCACATTTGAGTTTGATTCCCTATGCGTCAGAAGCCGAGAGGGCTCAATACAAGCAGTTCCTTCATCAATTGGACAAGACCTCTACCCCCAGTACCTCAATCCCCTCCAATCTATTGCTTCGCCCTAGATTTTCTTCCCTCATCGTAAAGACACCAGCCCAGATTCTCTATTCGGAAAACTCAACGCAAATGATAGCACCCTTGATAGCTTCCCACGGATTCGTCAAATACACGCAGTTCCGTTCTAAGAAACCTATCCCGTACTATTTAGAACCCCGTAAGAAATTGTAATATCTTTATCTCTTAATTATACCTTATAACCATGAGCGCCAAGAACCCCCATTCGCCAGTCACCATCGCAGATATATGGTCAAGTAATATGCCCATTTCAGTTCAATCATAAGGGGCAAGGGTGTTTTTTCCTTCTTTCCATATAAAGGATAGAGAAACAATCCTTTATAAAGCTACTGTTCTAGATAAAGTGGCTCTAGTGATTAGTGGAAAACTGGTGTTGATGATCTTAGAGGAGATTCAGGTTGGAGGGAGGTCATGGTAGATATAGTAGACATTGCCGATAGTTTTTATCGATCTTTTCACACACCGTCCCCAAGAATAGACCGAATTAAACCGTATTACAATGTAGCAACGCGTCATACCATTTTGTTAGTTTTCCCTATCCCTCTCTATTCTCGAAATTTCAAGGCACAAGTGCAAACGAGTGTTTCATTCTCCTGAACAGGACAGTACCATCGGGAGTGAAGTCCAATCTCGCCAAACCTACCAATGGTAAGAGATATTTCAATCGGATCAGCTGTCTTCCTGATCTCTAAAGAGTGGTTCCCGTCAAATGGCACTAACCCAGATACGATACCTTCGGGCGATTTGGTTGATTTGGTCTATGGGAAGCTTCTTTTCAGCTTGCTGAGTATCTTCTGCCAGGACTTCTTGTTCTGGGATACCTTCCTGGTTCAATAAAATTGGGTTCTGCTAGCTTGACTCTGGCGGTGGAATTGCAAATGGGGAGAGTCTGATGCGTGAAAATAATGCGTTTACCCAGTACGGTTTCTTGGTTGTGTCTCTCGACTTTAGTATTTCTAGTCCAGCTATACGTACATGAGATCGAGGTTCGCTTGGTGGCAATCTCTCGTACCCCTTATCCCTTTAACGGAACGCTGTTTACCATGTATGCTTCAAGTTCAGCTCTCTTTGTTTGAGCGGTTAAGTTCCCTGTATGCTGTGGTCCTATATTTCTGCGATTGGTGTTCGTGCTCCAGGTTCTTCGACTCTGGCCTTCTCCAATTTGGTGGGATGCGTGAGATTCCGGCTTGGTAGGTTTACCTAGTCTTTTCCGGCTTGAGATCTACCAATGGATAACAATGTTCTCAGGATTTAGAGTTACTACCTTACTCACCGTAGACAAAATCTGTCAAATCGCTCAAAGCTGGTCCTTTCCCCACCGCCTTAGTAATTGTCAGCCAGGTATGGTGGCAATCTTTTTTCTAATAAATTGATAGCTCTCCTTGCTATAGGTTTATCTAGCAGTTGAACCGATTTTTGACAACGACAGGGGATTTCTTTCTTCTGACGTGAATCAGTCAACATGGGCCGCAAATGGGCGGAAGCAGTGAGTTTGCCGTCTCAGTCTTGAAAGAGTGGGACGAGTGCTTTGTTCACCTTTGTATACCAACGCTCCTTCGACTCCCGCACAGCTTCTAGACCTGTTCAATTCCCATAGTAGATCCTTTTATCAAGCATAAAGCTTTCATCCTGTCGATATCAACATTATCCTGTACACCTTCTCATCTGACGAGACTCCCTTTTGCTCATAAACCCAACTTTGGCAGGACATCTAACAAAGAATGCACTGCGTGCTTCATTCTCCTAACATGTGGCTCTAGTCTTGAACCCTGACCTACCGGGATGTCGTACTGGAAAAGCTATTACTGCAGAAGGATACTCTGGGACGCTCCCAGCCACCCCTTTAATGCCAGGTAACATGATCTCGGAGAAACTTAGGGTTTGAGGCCCGAGCTTCTCGGATAAACAAAGGAAAGCCATTAGATTCACAGGTTCCAAGCCTAACCATATTGCGACGATCGTCTAAACGCACAAACCTGAACATTTGTGAACTTCAGTAAGCCATCTGCAACCGCAGTATTCTGGCTATTTTGCTTCCAAACCATCCAGATTCTAGCTTTCAGGTGTTAGTACATTGCATAGTAAGACACTTCACCTTTACCTTCAAGATCTCTGCCATTATCAGAGTTCCAAGATCTAGCCCCTTTTCGCACAAACCTCACGATCACAACATGGCTTCCAACGACTTGCCCTGGAATCAGACTCCAGGCTATCTGGCTGTGAGCAGTAGAGTTATAGCATTAGGAGGACGAACAACATATGGTAACCATAGATGTATTGCCTCCTCACTAGATGCAGTTGCTGATGTTCTTGAAGTGGTGCCCCGACAGGAGGGATCCACACCATTTGACAAGACCTCGTTCCATCCAGGGTGCGATCAACCAACATTCCATCATATTTCATCAAATATAGACTAACGTTTAGCAGACAAGCTAACTGGAGTAAAGACAATCTTTCAGACGTAAGAGCTGTTCTTGCCTTGTTTCAAGCTACGTGCTGACATTCCATAGATAATGTACGAGCTTTTCCCGCCAGAGGCGTGGAAAAAATTCGCTTCCTCTAGGCTTCCGCCAGTACAGCGCGATGCCAGAGGAAGAGAAATGGAGGAGAATGACCCTGAACCTGGCGAAGAGCCTCGGCTCCTCCGTGCTTTCGATATCTTGCCGGACCGCGTAAGTCATGCCCATGCTGCTAGCAAATTCAACTAACGCTTCCCAAACAAGATCGGTACCTTGGAATCACCTCTGCTGATCGAGGAATGGCGAAGATGGGACGGACGCATTAGATGGCAGGACATCACGATGAGGATGTCCCGGCCTCGACCTACTCCTAATATCTTGAACATGCGAGCAATTCGCATGCGTACTAACTATTGCTTGGTCTCATGGCATGCCAAGGCCAAGCACAAGGACGAAAATGCTGTGCGAGCTGCTGTCTTTGCTCAGTTGACTGACCAGCAAATGGCTCTAAACACCACTCGTGGTACTACGCCTGGTTTAGAGAATCCCAGCCTAGGTGTCGCAGGTGGTATTATCCTTCATCCATCAGAGAATCCACTCGGACGAGGACCAAGTTACAACGCTATAAAGAAGTCCGCACGAGAGGCTAGGAGGGCTAAGCAGACTGTAACTGAGCCTGAAGATTCTGACAATGGGATAAATCAAGAGGACGAACAAAGTAGCGGACAAAGTACCACCAGCGAGACATACCATAGCGAACATGCGGTTAAGCTCGAAGATGAAGATGAGTCAAGCAAGCTGGATTTGGCGGGCGACAACAAGAGTTTGAGCAATAGCCAAGAGCGTCCTGCAGTAAGTTTCATTACAGGCATCAACTTTTCTATGCTGCAGAACTCTGATATGTGGCTTTGCAGGACATTGTCACCTCGGACGAAGTACCAAGAATGACCGACGAGAAACAAAAGCAGACTTACAACCATGAGTCACTAATCGCACAATATGCATCCCATGAGCCACACTCGATCGGAGCTCAGTCCTTTCCGCAGAACTGGACCGGAATCGTTGGAAATCAACACGCTGCAAACCACAATATCCATAACCAGACAACAATACTAGGCTATCATGTTCCTGCGAACGAGCTTAGGACTCGAACAACTGGAAGTGGCTCAGCAAACTTACACCAAGGGACACAAGCAGCAGTTGAATCAACTATGGTTAGATCGAATTCTTCGGAGGTATTGCCAATCGACCGCAGCCAGCCTTGGGATCCTTCCCAAGAAGTGGACACGAACTTCTGGGAGAATCATTTCAACTCCGCGAGGATCGGAACGTACCAACCAGCTGGGCCTATCAATATGGAGGGCTGGCTGGATCCAGAGTACGAGCGTGCTGGGTGGGCGAACATCTTCACCACAGATTAAAGAATACCTTCGAAGCTGAATAAGCTCTCAACGAGCAGCGCTGTCTCATTCACCTGTTATTCCCCACTCCAGTGTACATTATCTTCACAATAGCTTAACAAGCACTTCGACCAGCATCATTGCCTTCACCTGTCGAACCAAACGGATGAACACCCATTCGCCATATTGTGAAAGGGACATTTACCGGGGAGGCCGGGTCCATGGAACATAAAAAGGCTAACTTTCCCACCCAAAAACTTCTTTCTAAAACATACCTTCGCAACCAACCTCCACCATTCCTTTATGGGATATTTTGGTTACTTATTTTCTCCTTGGCCTCGCTTATGGGAGGCTAACTTCATTCAATCCATTGTGGCTCCATCCTTGGCTGCTGCTCCTTTCCTTGGACTCACCTATCGACGCTTGAATCTTGTTTCTTTAGAACAATTCTCAAATTATTGCTTCTTTATGAGGACGAGTTCCTTCCCTCCTTGCAACATCCCAACGTCTGGTACGTTCTCATCCACGCATCGCGCAATACCATGGCCTTCCCACCTTCTCGTTAATTCGGCGGTTCTTGTGTGCGCTTTTCTCACGATTGCCTCCGTTCGGACAAAAGACTTATCGTGATATCAGTTATCTTTGCTGTAACAGCAGCGCTTTCTTTTAGCTGTCTCGTACCAGAAGAAAGCACGCCACAAACACCAAAATGAGCGTAATACGCAGCTTTGATTAAAGCTGACTATCTATCTTTCATCACCAAGATCGGCCTTAACTCTCAAAGAGGAAGATTGCAACCTTATTGCTGAAATCCCCGAAGGAAAGTCGCAAAGCCTCACTTTACCTTTCGCAGTCCCAGAATGCGATAATTTTCTGGTCACAACGCCGTGTTACTATACGTAGACTTCACTCCACCTTGGGATGGAGCATCTTGCCAACCGTTGGTTGGGTACGGAACACACAAATTCACTGGTCTGAGGTTTCTGCTCGACTTCTCTTCATATCAATCATCCTTGGACGACGCATAAAAGCATACACACTGTACAATAGTAAACCGGAAGTCGATCGATACTATCATACACTGGTGTATGTGGTGGATTTGCAATAAATGGATGAGAGTGTTGATGGCGGAATGAAGTCTAACCAAGGATAGTTTGACGCCACCAATCGGTAAAATTGCCGCTAAGCGCAACCCGCGCGGAAGGAAATGGCATCGGAGAAGTACAAGGTGCAACGATTCCATTGGAGAGATTAATTACACCGAAAGGAGCCCAAATTCTCGCCCGACACGTAGTGCTTCAGACTCTGCTCTACTGTTATCAACACCGACTGCCATCATATTGGATTCGAAACTCAAGCAGTCATTTTTGACGAAGGCTGCCATGAAAAAAATGAGAAAGGAGTTTATTAAGTTATCTCAATGATTGTTTTTCAATGGATACCTCGGGAACGACAATTGGAACAGGAAGCCTAAGAAGATTGGCTTTGTGGCGTCGAATGATGAGACTCCTCCTGGTTCGAATCGAGACAATGGAAAATTGACTCCCCCAGTCTAAGCAAGAATTTTTCTCTCTGTGCTGTTGATGGCCACAAGAGAAGACAACCACGAATAGAGCCAAAGCGCGAAAATATCGAATAAACTCGGACTCAGCATCGAATTCGGCATGAGGAGATTGAACTAAGTCAATACTGACAGGCAAGTTCATCTATCTGTGCTTTGAGCAGCCTTCATTATCGACGTATATATGGCAGATATAAGGTCTGCCTTTCAACAAAAATTGGCAATTTGTTGCCAATGGAGACTTCACACGCAAGTACAAGATCTTCGATGACGATTCCTGCCGCCTCAGCCTGAGTTCGGATGCATCTCTCCATCCCTTTGACCGCTCACCGTTACCGATGATGCTATATTAAAAACTCAAGGATTATCTTCCGTCTCTAGAACTGCGATCCCCGAACCGATCCGGCCATTCAGTACTTATCTTCACTGCCAATCATCCTTTCAAACAAGAGTGACTGTATATTGGTGGCAGAGTCTGAATTTGATAGGAGAATGAACGCCCCGTCTAGGTTCTATCCAAGACCCAGTAAAGGACTCCTGAGATACGAGTCTGGGCGTTAATCAGTTTCAGCCTTTGTTGACTGCTCATCGTTATCGAGTCCAACGTTACAAACATAGGGTCAATGAAGCAGCTTTCGATGTATCACATGGCAGCAGCAGCAGCTAAATTCCGACCGGTCTCCTTCTTAAATCAACACTGTTCTGTGTTCCTAGAGCTTTGGCCAGAATTGGCATCTTATCCGATCTCTTCACAACAAACGTACATGTTGGTGTATGGGGCGCAAGTCATGGGGTATGTGTCTGGAGAGCTTTCTGGCACATTCGGAGCTTTCGCGAACGGGTTAATCGCTATCTCAAAATTAAGAGCTCGATTACGACGTTTCATCTCTCGGTCTGGATATGGATTCATCTCTGTCTCTTGGACGGCCTCTCACTGTTGATATCATAGGCGAAAACTTGAGTTTCAAGTATTGACAGAAGGTCGCTTTTAAATATGGTTGAACACCTTCTGTTGCACTAAATCCAGGATCTCTATCTTGCAGAAACTGACTTTGATACATGGAACACTCCCAAGAAGTGCAATAGATGATCCGGAGAATTACTCCATCTCGGTCTCGGCATGGATTCACCTCTATGTTCTTTCGACGGCCTCTCACTATCGAAACAAATAGTGAAAACACGAGATGCGTGTATTATTGAAGAATGGTTTTGCGATATGGATGAAGACTCCGAAGTACGTCCAGGGTCGTAAGGAGCTCTTTATAGACCGATCCGGCAACATTCTCCATGTCGATCCTGGCAATCTAGTATAATCCTGGATTTATGACGAGTCCCGTCTCCCAGTAATAAACAGCTTCATTAACGGTCGGCATGATTGTCTCTCGAGCATGCTCATTCTTTGTCCCCCCTTACCGGATGATTGTGGATATACACAAGACCACGACGACGCCTGTTTACTAACAGAATTTGGCTCCAATATATGGATGCTTTCTAAGCGCATCCCAAAAGATTCGATTAGGTTTCTGCAAAATATAGCATGAATCCATGACGAATCTCGTTTTTTGGACCCTGAAAGCTTCCTCGACGGTCGGTGTGATCGTCTCGCAGGGATTCTTGTTCTCTGTGTTCGTTTGAGTCGTCGTTAGAGGACCATGATTTACAAATGTAAGATCTGTGAATCATCAAAAACTGGCTTTTGCATATGAAGGACACTCCTAGGCACAGTTCAAGATCCCCGACACTGATATAAGCCGAGAGTACCCGAAAGACGTTCCACCTGAAGTATGGAACAGATCTTCCTGCAGTGCCCACTGGAATATCTTCTTGAAGGTTGAGAAAGTATCCAGAGAGTCCAAGTCGATCTTTGTCTCGCACGTCGGTTTGGATGGAGACAAGATCCCGGACATATGACAAGGAGCACCCGACTGGCCTCACAGAATTTCAGTACACCAGCCTGTTAGTTGGAGCGGTATGCCAGAATATGTATTGCGTCAGTGGCAAGGGGAGCGATGGTGTCCTGATTGTCCTTGGACTGGGTCCAGTATGCCAGAATATGTATTGCGTCAGTGGCAAGGGGAGCGATGGTGTCCTGATTGTCCTTGGACTGAGTCCAGTATGCCAGAATATGTATTGCGTCAGTGGCAAGGGGAGCGATGGTGTCCTGATTGTCCTTGGACTGAGTCCAGTATACGCTCAGACTTATGACGGGTCTCGTGTCTCGTGGCTTTGAAACTGGACAGCTTCACTCAACGGTCACACAGCTGTCTCTGGTGTTCTGTGCTCGGTTGAGAGTTATCTCTCTAAAACGAATTGTTACAGATTGGAGATCTGTACATTATCGAAGACGGGCTTTTTTATTTCAAGGGACACTTCTAAGCACACTTTAAATACCTTAATACCGACCCTGGCGCTCCAGTAAGCATGGATCTCTTACTAGAGCCTTACAAAGTAAGAGGCATCGGCATCATCGGGCAAGAAAAGAAGTTCAACGTTGCAATCCCAATTGGACAGCTTCGCTCGACGGTTCACACAGCGACCTCTGGTTCTAAGTGTCTTCATGACAGTTATCTTTATTGAAGGAGATATTTCAGGCTCGAGAATCTTCCATTGGCAGGAGCTGGCTTTCTTACCTGGCTGGACACTTCTGGTAAATTCCACGCATGTTGAATAGATCTTCTTTATCTTTACAGAATTTGATAAGCAAGTCTGTATCCCTGAATCCAAGTTACATTGCTATACGTCTTTATATGCTGGTATCACTGAAGAAAATTAGTAGCCATTCAGCTTCTCAATAGCTTAAGATCGATTAAACATTATATACTCCCTTGAACCTACCTTACCTACCTTTACTTATAAATACTTACGCCCGTAGCTTGTATACCTACACTACACTCATTTCTACTGCCACAAGCATAGACTTCAAACTTATAGGCATCGTCTAGACATACAACCATGCCCAAAAACACGCCAGTCACGTGGTCTGCTCGCGTCTTCGAGGCTAAGGGCAAAGCTGCCCAAATGCCTTGTTCACACCAAAGGTCTTGTGTTGAAATTTCTCTCAACACCGATTTTGGGTCATGTAGGGAATATTTTAGGGATCAAATTGTTCACCTCCTTGAACTTAATCAAGCTCTCGAATTTTCAGCCCCTTTCTAAGTTGGCTTGCATCTTGCATCTTGCACCCGCTAAGTTGTTTTGCGAACATCTTGAATTTTGGGCTTGAAGGCAAAGCCTTTGGCAGACAAGAAACCTTGTTGTCCCAAGAGACCAATGCAACTTAAGCTGCTTGCAAGTTTCGTGCTGGAAGCATCGCCATACTTGCTAGGTTCCAGTCATCGAACGATCGCTTGTAAACGTATCATTCTCATTTGTTCGCTCAGTATCCGCTCCTTTCTATAAGCTTAGCTGCCACTCGGGCACAACAACCTTCCGGTGCTGTACGAAAATTCCTCGGGACGTCATGGACGCAGATTCCCCACAAAGTACAGGTGAAACACCGTGGGATCAGACGACGGATTTCGTGGAAGCTACAGATACTGTAGTACGTCCTGGTGGACCGACAGCATACAGTGAGTAGCCAGTTGAGATAATTGCTTCTAGGAAAGATCATTGACACGGGGATAGTCGAGCCTCGTCCAGTAGGATCTGTCCCGACGGATGTAACAGGTTTTATCCCTGGGTAGGATAACCGTTGGGTCACATATATTAACAATAGACTAAAGCATGAGTAGGCAAGCGGCATGGACAAGCAATGATTGGCCTAATGTAAGCAATCATACTAATCTGAGTTTTCAGGCTAGAAGCTTTGCTTACCATCATCATAGATTCTGTTCACCTTGTGCCCCCCTCCCGGTTGGGAAGACTTCCGTCAATCTCAACCACCACCACTCAAGAGAGACACCGAGGGAAATATAAAATATGAAAGCAATCCACTACCAGCAGAGCCAGGAAAGAGGGCAAAAAAGGCGAAACCTCTTCGCGATTTCTCAATCTTGCCCGACATAGTAAGCGTATTTCGTAACGCCATCATATCGTCTATATCTAACTTATGCCAGATCGGGACTCGAAACCCCTGGTGGTACTACGAAGCTATTCGCCGCATCGACCCTCGGGTATGCTGGAGTGATATCCTCATGAGGATGCCTCTGGAGGGCCGAAGAAGGCAGAATGCTCTAAACATGGAGAGCTCCAGGATGAGACCGCGATATAACATGGTCTCATGGCACCCAACATCTGACGAATCAAAGGAGAACGAGATTCGTCGGAGAGTCATGAGGAATTTGACTCCACAGCAGGTTGCGGCAAATACGACTAGAGGTAGTACGCCTGGTCTTATCAACCCACTACAGGGTGAAGCAGGTGGTAGAATTGCACATCTGGCCTTAAGGAACGGTCAAGGCCAGGTTCGAGGCTCGAGGCCACCGAGGCCTAAAAACATCAAGAAGCCGGGTAACTCAACAAGCCCAGATGAACCGTTTGAGGATGAGCATGATGAAGAGGACGCCGAAGAGCATGACGAGGTGGATGAGGAACCGCAATTTGAAGCTTTCCCAAGTGCGCGCGCCCCCAGCTACGCATCATATCCCGTAAGTGGCTCCAACTTCGAACGATGTCGATCAAAAGCTAACCAAGGTATTATCTTCACCAGTCCACGAATCACCAAATTACTCGCCAAGCTATTTCTGCGATCGATGGCCGGGACCGTGTTCAATCTATACGTTCTCAAGCCCGCTCTTCTCGTGACACTCGCTTGCCTCCTTTCGACTACTTTCCTAGCGAAGTGAGGGTGGCGGAGGAGCATGCGCCAAGAAAGCGTAAACGGGCAGTCGACGCCTCTGCTCTTACTGATGAAGAGATTGGGGCAACTGTCGACCACCTACCCAGAAGACGGGTAGCCGCAAGATCTACATCACGTTATACTCTAAATACTCCATTCACCTCTGGGGGACGTTCACATATGAGAGGAGACCCTATAGATCGGAGCCTGTTGACTCAAAGAATGGGAACAGTAAGACCTCCTGGCCGAGTCTCACCTGACTCTCACTCTTCTCGGACACTGTCGATTTTAGGCGCACGGGTCGCTCGTCATGAACCACCGCGCAAGGAAACAGAGTCTGTAAGACAGCGCAACCGTACGCCATTTGGGGCTTCACAGCTAGAAGGACAAAACTACTCGGCCCGTCCATGTCACTATGACCAGTCCGCAGGACAAAGTAGAGCCAGCCACACCAACAGGCCAGGAGAGAATGATAGCCTTCGCATGGGTGGACGTCGAAGCGTGCCTATGGCCGGCAATCATTCGCTTTCGCCAACCTGGGAGTATAATCATCATACCTCTATGCATCGTCGAGTAGCAAACGATGCTCACCTCACCAACCCTGACGGTGTTATCCCAGCTCAAAGCTACTACGAAAATTTCTCGGCTTTTCAGGCGCAGCAAGACCGTGTCACAAGGCAACCGATCCATACCGCTGCCTCCAATTTCAATTTTGATCCCGTTCAGGAAGAAGTGAGCACCCGATATAAGAGTCCTTCGCTCCTCTCAACTGAGGAGTGTCGTAATCTTTGGTCTGGTGAAGAGGACGTGGTCTGGGGAAATAGAAGTTCGACTATACCACGCTATACGGATACTGAAGTGGTCGGATCAGGCTTACGAGGCACAAACCATCTTCGCCCATTCCATGCATCCCAGCGTACTCAACCCTACGTGAACAGCGTACCCCGACCAACGATCACAGCCAATCGGCCTAGACTACCGGACCAGAGACCAGCGCCGGCACCTCCGAACAATCCTTTCTTTGGCTACAATGACGATGATACGGCCACTTACGAGGGATCTGACTAGCAATGACTTCCCCAGTTGCTTGTAACCTCTTTGATGCTTGTCCATTGACTTTTTTACTTCTTAAAAAGGTAGCTTACGGATTAGGACAGCTTTATCGCGATCTAGCATTCCATTGACTCTTTGTTCATCGCAATAGATATAGCCAATGCAGGCCCAGATAGAATTAGAATAGCAATTACTCCCCCAAAATCCTACGGTGCATTAACCAGGGCAAATTGCCTTTATATATGATATATTCTTTGACTTTGGATCTGCTAGATCATCTCAGAGCTCCGCATGGCTTCTTGTGATCCTCGTTGGATTCCTTTCGTTTATAGAGTTTCCCGTTCTTCACACTTAGAAATACTTACGAGACCATCATTAGCTAGACTGACCTTAAGATGTCCATAGACCGTCTTCCCCAAGGTAAGTTATGAAGCCTTCGCCACAGTACGACGGACGCGAAGGACTTGCAATCTTTCGGTCATGGGGGAGATTCGAATGAATCACGTGATAGGGCTCGCTAAAGCCCTTTGCTCGGGACAAAGGTGTTGTCCGAAATTCTGAATCATTAAACTTGTATGACCAGAGCAATGGCGCCTTTCCACGCTTTCAACATATTCGGACCATGGGAATTCGCCACAACAATTCACCCTTTCGAAGCCCCTTCAACATATTTCTCGGTCCATTGGTCCGCTCATCTAACTTCCTCGATTCAATCTTTCTCGCCTTCTCAACTGATTTGGCCTGATCTTCTTAAGTCGTTCAATTCAGATCCGGACTTATTCTGCAACTTGAATCTCTCAACCAGAGCCTCAAGTCCCCGTAGGGTCCTCAGGACCGGCCTGGTCGGCGGAACATTATACTCTCGAAAGTATTAGACGGTCAGTCGCAGAGCTTGACATCAATGCTCAGGATGTCTCACAATACAAGACTGTGGAACCAGAGCCCACACTATATTGCAGCAACTCAATGTGTTCTTCGTCCAGGAAGCATGAGCAATTATGGTAAATGTAAAGTCAGGTTTCGCACGATATGTGCTGAATTACCAACAGTCGTTCCCCGTCGTGTAGGTCAGAACCCCTTCGACGTCACTGGATTTGTGTTCGGGTAAGGTTTTTGCTCGTTCATCCTGTTGATCAAGAAGCTTCTAATCTCTCTACAGCCAGGCAGAGTGGGATAAGGACAACCTTCCAGATGTAAAACACCTTTGCATACCTGCTCAATGTCACTACTGACGATTACCCAAGGTCTTGTATGTTCTCGAGGCCCCACCAGGATGGAATGAATTCCGGTTGAGCGCTCGTCCACCTCAGAAGAAGGACGCCGATGGTAGTCTCATGTTCGAGCGAAACCCAAGGCCTGCAGAGCTTGGGAAGCCTGCAAAACATAGAGAACCGTTACTTGATTTCTGTATCCTCCCAGACGTCATTGGTACGCAGGAGCCGTGGTGGTATTTTGAGGCGATCCGGCGTATCGATCCCCGTGTTAGATGGATCGATATCACGATGCGGATGCCGCTTGAGGGTCGGCCAAGTGACAACTCTCTGAACCAAGACGGCGTCAGAAATCGACCAAAGTATGGCCTGCGATCCTGGTTCCCAAAGCAAGTTCACCAGGCTCGTAATACGAGACGTGACACGGTAATGGCTATGCTTTCACCGGCACAGATAGCAGCCAACACGACTCGAGGAACAACGCCGGGTCTAATCGACTATATACTGGGTGAAGCTGGTGGCAGGGTTCCTCATCCTGCTGGGAGGAAAGGTCAGGGCGTGCGACGTGGACCGAGGAAAAAGGCTAAAGTGAACATCTCGGACAATGAAGCAGACGATGAAGAGTCTGAGGTGGAAGACGATAGCGACGGGGTGTCTGACAGGGAGCAGTCAGATAGCTGGGCTAAGCCTGTCATACCCAGGGTCGAACCAAGGAAGAGTATGGCTCGGCGAAGCAAGTTGGAGAATACCGCAGACTGGAAATGGGTGGGTGGTGTGCTATATGATAGGCGAGGCCTCGGGAAGAGTAAACCGCTAGGGTACAAACAACAATCAGAGACCGGAGCGCAGAATGGTGGAGGAAAGAAGAGAAAGGCGGAAGTAGAAGAAAAACAAGGCCCAGAGTTGCCACGCAAGAAGAGAGTTCTCGATTGGCTCACCGCCACACCTCTTGGTCCTGGATCTTTTCAGCTGCCCCGGAACTTAGTCCAAACCCAACTAAGAGAATCTGCTACACACATTTCCAATGACAAACCCCACCATCGCTATGATTGGCATTCAATTGAGCATGCAGCCCCGTATAATACAACCTCATATGTAAGTCAAAGGCAGATTCGATTTTGGAAACCTGCTGACTTCTCGCCAAAACAGACAAACTTCTTTCAAGAGTTGGAATGGGATAGTAAGCCTACACTAGGAGTACAGTCTTACGATGGTGGCGATCAGTGTCAATACAATAGTCACTTCATTGCAAGTACATTTGGAGGAACAGCCGACCTGGGTCCAATCGATGGTAACAAGGTGGCAAATGCAGAGCTGAACCGAAAGCGCAAGCGCGACGAAGATTGCGCCTGGGACGAGGATGGTAAACGAACAATAAAGAAGGCAAAATCTACGGGAGCGAGGGATGTGGAGTCTCGCCCGCTCCAAGTAGAATCCGACGCAGAATTTTCCCATCCATCTTCAAGACCAGCTTTCAAGGAACCTGTCATAGTTGTTCTCCCTCCGGCGCCAAGCAACAAGCGCAAGCGCGGCCGAAAAGACTCTAATGTAAGCTTCGAAGGAGAAGTTCTTGAGCCGAAGGAGTCGGAGAGTGCAGTCGACCAGGCTATCGACTGGCATTATCCTCCTGTCATACCGGCGCAAGGTCGTCAATCCGACAGTCGCTCCAGCCCAAGATACATTCCTAATAAGTGTTCCGAGATGAAATCGTCCCAGAAAGACCCTTCAATACTAATCTGCCCGCTCTTGAGTGCAAGGGATGGTTTGCGAAGGGCCGAAGCTGAAAGCCATATGTCACTGGACCAGAGCCACCAAATTCATAGGTTACCATTAATGGATTTTATGAAACAAGTGCTTGCCGGATTTGCTTTTGAGTGGCAGGAATAGATTCAGCCATAGACGTGTTTGAGCTCTGTCTTACGTTTTGTGATTCTGGGCGTTACATATTGGCTGCCATAACTGGATCAGGTCTCGCAGAGTATAGTATCTTTTGTACGTGGTATCATTGATTTTTGGGAAGCGTGGCAGCATCGGTTGGGGGTTTTGGGGGGCTTCTGGTATCTGGATTCCTGCATCGGTTGGCGAACAGTTTTCAGCTTCTTCAGTCTCGGCCCTATGGCGTTGAGCAATTATTGATAGAATATAATGCAGATTTGCCAATCCGTAGCCTGAGGGGGCTGGTCGACTAGAGGGGGCTGGTCGACTAGAGGTCGTTCTAGGATCTGACAAACTAGAACGAGATCAAAATCGTCTCCGTCTGGCTTATTTCCTCAGAATAGAATCAAACTAAGACGCCAATATTGAGCCATTGAGTTCTATCTCCGGACGTTTTCGTGTTTCGAAAGGTCTTGGTAGTAACAATGAGTTTCAGAGCATTCAAGTTCGAATTCACTCCTAGCAAACCCTTCTGTAGAGAGCCCGCCGATAATTACCCATACGCTTCTCTTGGGTGAATAGAGAAAGCTTGGGTTTGAAAGCGCCATACATCGAATTCACTCGATCGAGATATTGCGAACCGTATTCTCTCGAAGCCTGACTCGTAAATCTCCCAAGCACGCTCTAATTTGCCCAGATCCCCAGCCGTTCACTGACCTTTTAGGCGAGCAAGACCTAACTTGCTCAATTCACTCGATATAAATTCGCCCAGGGTAACTGTTCATCCGGCCTTTGTTACTCCTGGGTTCACAACAAAAGTATTGTTCGGGACACGCGATTGTTATTACTGACAGGTACACTTTGCCTGCCATTTTGACACTCGAGCTTGGTCCTTCACTCCAAGATTCGGCCAGACGGTCGTTCGATATCCTGGTAAGTCACCCCTGTCAGATTCCAACTCTTTTCAGATGCAACAACGATCCATCTCATCGGTTTTTGCCTTTTTCATCTTGTCAACCGTGCTGGTCACCAAACGACTTGATATGAGCTCATTATCCTTACACTACCTCCTTCTGCTTCACGCATCATATCGTAGATGGCTAACGTAAGCATATAGTGCACAACAAGTCGAAGATATGGCACAAAATCCCTTCTTAACCACCGTACCGTGGGAGCAAAACCCAATGTTTCTTGCGGCAATCAACCGCAATACACTGCCGAATGGTCCACATACCTATGGTAAGGCCTCAATGACACACTGCTTGGCTGCAAACCAAACCAACTAATACAATAAAAAGCGGTGCCGCGACCTACAGGCAACTCACCAAGCGATGTGACGGCATTTCATCCTGGGTGAGTGAAGCATCACTTGAAAACCGGAGAAATGACGTTGCTGATTAACGATTCAGGCAAGCTGCTTGGAGCGCTACCCACCCGCCAGCTGTGAGAAGTATTTCTCCACTCTACGATTGTAAGGCTGACCAACCGCAGATACTATACCAGTTCGAGCCGACAGCTGAGTGGAGGGTATTTAAGAGATCGCCGCCTCCTCCACAGAAGATAGATTCCAAAGGCAGACCAATGTGGGAGAGATGGTCCAAGCCAGGAACAGAAGTTCAGCCCCTTTTGGACTATGCAATTTTGCCTGACCAGGTAAGAATCGTGGGGCTTTGACGCTATGCGGTTTTGACTTCTGGCAGATTGGCACCCAGGAAGAATGGTGGTACCTAGAGGCTGTTCGCCGTCTTGACCCACGGATTCATTGGCGAGACATCATGATGAGAATGGAGCGACTAAACCGCCGCCAAAAGAATACACTAAACCAGGAGGCGGTGCGAGCACGTACAGATCTCTCCATGCTGTCATGGTTTCCTAGGGCGACGAAAATCGTCATCAACGCAAGGCTAGATGGGTTACTTCGGTCCTTGACGGTGGCTCAGATCGCTGCAAACACGACCAGAGGAAGAACACCTGCTTTCTTGGTTCTACCAGCAAGCAAAGGGAATCACAAGCTTTCACCTCGCATGCCCACACCGATCACCACACTCAGTAACTCCGCCAAGAATCAGAAGCCACGACCTGGATCGGGCTATATTCCTGGTGCCGGTTGTGAAGAAGCGAATGAAGATAAACTAGTAAATCGTAACGTGAACACTCATGGGGCACTTCAAGGTGAAGAACGTCAAAGCCAAGCACGCCTATATGAAGGAAGTAACGAAGAACCATACAACTTTGGGCGATATCAACGTGAAGCCAATGGACGTGAAGTAGGGGGGAAAAGAGCGGAATACAAAATCAATGGAAGCAATGGATTCACGCCAGGTGCTGAAATGTTTCCTCCAGTTCTTTATAATCCAAGCTTTCTATCCGTGTCTGGACTGGAATGGGGGCATGGGAGTAGCCGGGGTGGACCTTTATGGTCTTCAAGTAGGGAGGAAAATGACCGTTCTTCTCAGGTCAATTCACCCTCCAAACCAACTTGCCGTAACGTACTGACAAATCACAGCAGCTAGAGTTTGCTACCCCATACCAGTCCGGCATTCCAACTCTCAGGCCTAGTGTAAACCCCTGGAATCCAAGAAAGTTTGACACGGTGAGAGCTCATCAAACTAAGCCATCACCGACTCTTGCAACAAGTTCCTTCAAGCGCGTATACGATAAGTCAAAAGAGTGCGCGTGGATGCCCCACGTGTCGAATCATACACCCCACGCGAAAAAGCGAAGAGCTGCAATCATGACATCGGCACATGCCAATTGCCCTCTGCGCAATGCTCAGGGCAGCACTAGGACATTCGGAAGGTTAATACCGAATGAAGCAAATACAATTGAGCGAACGACCAACACTGAACCTTACAGCACAGACTTGCGACGTTCCTTTCAGCCTTCCTTCCCTGCTGCCATCTTTCGGGAAGCTGCTCAAGTTCCAGTGGGCAGGAATGCAGTAACTCTAGCTCCATCAACCAGGCACACTACTAGTTCCAAAGATGGGCTCTCTCCATGCATAATACAGCAAGAGTCAGTAGAAGGATATGAGTTTGACAATTTCTTCGACATGGATGCCTATCAGAATAGCTGATCTTGTTCGGTTCTTTCGAACCCTGGCTAAACCGGCCGGCAATGCAGCCCTCAGCTAAGGCATCTGAAACCGGCTAGCTTGAAGTACTCCAATGAGGATCAAGCAATTTCTGTTTTTCGAGTGGACACCCTCCAAGGTGTCCAAAACATCTTGATCTTTACCATGGACTTTTCTTGTTCCCCATAGAAAGCAATCCACATCTCCAAGAAAGCACTAGGAATGTTCTAGTGCTATCATGACCTGCTCATGCAACTTTCATGCATACAAGACAAGCAAAAAGCTCAAAGAAGTAGCTCGTACCATTTTCCATATGTTGTAGCTTCTGCTAATCACCCGGCCCGATAGTATAACTTACCCCGATAGAATAGACACGCTTTAAGATCATCTGAGCCCGTTGAGATGATCATGGCACCCATTTATAATCACCAACAATCCAGCTTTGAGCCTTAGGGCCCTCTTGCCCTTCTCTTATATATTTCGCTTCTAGTCCAGTTTCTCCCAGACAGTCTTTATATGATTCGTCGTCCCGGTAATATATATAAACTTTATACAACACCAAATCATATATCCAAAATGTACCTCCACAAGACCGTGCCTTTTCCAGTAGACACGTCTCCAAACTTTCGGACGACCTTTAGAAATGAAAAGTCTTCAGCTCTGTGCCCGCCTATGATACTGGTCTTTTTCAAATGGTAATTCGATATTTCCCAAGAACTTATAAAGCAAACTTGGTTGTTGACTCGACTTCGTCGGGTAGTTTAGCGGTCTTGCTCGTGAATAAGATTCCACACTCGCTTTGAACAACACTTGACCTTGGGATATCTCAGAACATTTCGACGTCCAACCACTCTAACTCATCATATGATTTGCTCAGGAATCTTGCCCCAGGTCTTTGGCACTTGATTTCTATCACTGTCTTTAACTACCAAGTCTTCTTCATCATAACCCTTGAAGTATTAGCTCTGCAAAGAACAGGCGAAGGTTCTAGGAAAGACTCGTCTGCTAGTGCTCTAGAGTACAGAGATGTGTGCATCTTAAGCGGAAGCGCGTGAGAAGCGTCAAAGTGGAACGACATCCACCAGTTAGTCTTTAGAAGATCATCGCCTCGATCCAACAATCAGATCTTCACATAGCCCCTAGCGACCTGTATCTTTTAGAAACTCTGGCTTGTTGGAGCAATGGCTCTTAACGTAGTCCCTTGGGATCGAAACCCGGAATTTTTAGCTGCATGCATCAGTCAGATACCACCTGGTGGTGCAACGGCATATGGTAAGACCAAATGAGGAGGGAGCTTGTGGTGCACCAGACTGTTGCTGATAAAGTAATAGCTGATCCCGAGCCAATGGGGAGTTCGCCGTCTGACGTGACAGATTTTATCTGGGGGTATGTAGAGTCTCCAGGAGGCCGAGGAGAGAAGCTAATTCATCGTACAGGCAGCAGGCTTGGAGTGAAACAAACCTGCCAGATGTAAGTCCCTGAGTTTACATACCTCTTGGTGCGTGGTTGATTCCAAAGACAGATACTGTATTTACTTGAGCCGTCCCCGGAATGGAATGCATACGTGGGGTCAGCTCGCCCACTACAGAAGATTGGCACAGATGGTGAGCCAGTGCTCGAGCGATATCCAATACCCGACAAACAGGGGGTGGTTCGGGCACAGAAAATTCTTGATTTCAAGATTTTGCCTGATCGGGTAAGGAGTCTCTGTCCTTCTCCGCTAGTCAGGTTGAAAGTGGCTAAGCATAAAGTTTCAGATCTGCACTAAAGCCCCATGGTGGAAAGTTGAAGCATGGCGCCGATTAGATCCTCGTGTACGATGGTGCGATATCCTGATGAGAATGGAGCTTGGGGGTCGGCCAAGCCGAAACGCCCTGAATACAGAATGCTTCAGGTGGAGGGGAAAGTTCACGATGATATCCTGGCATGACACCCCGACACCTGGCGCGGCTGGAATAACAGCAAAGGTGCTGAGGAGTCTGACGACTGCCCAGAGAGCCACTAATTCAACGAGGGGGAGTACGCCAGGCTTGATAGATCCTTCTGTTGGGGAACAAGGCGGCCGGATACTCTTACCAAACCCTCCACGTCCAGTAAGACGATCTGGAGTACCAACGGCGAACGGAAACAATGTGATTGGACAAAATAATCTGGCGTTTCTGGCAACAGGCCCTCCACAGGCTGGAAACCTTGGGTCTGGGTATAATCCTACGGCACTGGCAACAGGGGCAGGGACGCCACAGGCTGGAAACCTTGGGTTTGGACATTCCAACGGGCATGGGGTACATGATCTCCTCCTTTCTGTGATGTTCCGAAATTTGCTAATGGTGGTGCAGCTCTACGACACCAATCATCAAAGCCTAACGATACCTCAAAACATCGCATTCGGGGATGACCTCGGCAGCTCGGTCATGGTAGGTCCTAGTGGTCCCATGAATACGTATGGCGTTCCAACCCCTATGCCATGTGGGTCTTCTTATCAACCGCCCCATCACTCATCGCTCGCACAATATTCCCAGCATGACGTGTCGATGGGTTTGGGACAGCGAGCTGCAATAGGTACTTTCCACAACGATAGTGCGTCCGCGAACTATATCGTTGGTGGAATCATAAGCTCAACAAGAAGCCCATCTTCGAATCAATCGGTGCTTGGTGTCCCTACATCTTTCCAGCCATTCGATGAAGGTAACAATTATGACCAAGGACGTCAATTCAGAATCCCATCGCACCCTATCTTACCTGGTGTACCAAAACGCTCACATGACTCTGTTGAATCGGACGTGCAAGACCCAAGACCTTTCAAGAGACCTCGCGTTGTCCAGAATTCGTCGAGCGCTGTTCTAAACACGCCATGGTCAAATGCGTCTACGTTGAGGCCAGGGCCTAGAGTGAGACACAACGGCCCAGCTACACAATTCCATGGAGACTTTACCAGCCAAACGTTCACACCAGAATTGCGAAGACATGTTCAGCAGTACACGTCCAACTCTACATTCTATCAAGGGTCCCCTGAACAAACACTCTCTAAGGTGACAGATCAAGAGGGACCATCAGAGCTGTCGGGGTTTCCGAGATATTGGGATCCCACAATGAAGAGACGTTCTCATGCAAGAGCGTCCCGTTCTTCGACATACCTCTCCCTGCCAATCCGAGGCCATGAAAATATCCATGAGCAGCAGGACCTCAATGCCAACCCTGATTCCAGCTTTGGTGACATCCTAAGTCCAACAGATGCTGCTCAGGCATTTGAGGTGGGACTAGCTTTTGACTATTCAAGAGGCAGTTCAAACACATGGACTTCAGAGCGAGGCTCAAGGGCCGACTTTAGAGGAGCAAGAAATTCAACATCCCATCGGATAGATTGCACTGAGAATGACCAACAACCAGCTATGCATCATCCAACGGATCGTGTTGCATTAGACGCTGCTACGCGTGCCTGGCTGGCAGCTGATGGCGGCTGGGACGAATTTCCAATGTCGGTCGGTAGTGAAACAAGCACTGTTGGTCAGCATGATGCTGGTGGCTCTGTTCGACAGGATGGCGTCTTGAACACTACAAGTCGGCAGACTAGGATGTCCGCCTCAGCGACCACTGGAGCAAGCACCGTCTCCCAGCATGAAGAGCTTCGCAACCAACCCGATACAGTGTTCACAAATTCAAGCACTCGAAATGGAATTCCTTGCCCAGCCACTGGAGATGCCAGCCCCCAATCTCACCAGTCTCAGCACGGTACTGCGAACTTGGATGGTCTTGATTATCTCTTCAACAATTCTGATGAGGATGACATCTGATATTGCAATAATGAACCACGATACGGTACCTCAGCAGACACCTACGCTTTGAACCCCACTATGCCGATTAACACCGTCAACGAAGACCTCAGAGTTCTCGAATTTTTCAGTGGCATCGTGGCCGCCACTCGTCTGTGGTAGTGACCATGGGATCATTTAGGCTTCTAAGCAACTTAGCTAGATAAGCTCAATGGCATTCTTGGCATCAGTCCACCTAAAACTGGCCTGCCGTCCGCATGGTCACCGCCTTGGAACATAGTGAGGTTTTTCTACTAAAATAGACATTTTTGGTTGGCGAGTTTTTGACACTGGTAGCGGCTCAAAATTGTGACTCGTCCGCTCTAAATAGCACAAAGAAGAGTAGAAGGCCCCTGTTGGCTGGGTAGCTTCTCTCCGCTGGCGTAATTGTATCTGTAACGTCGACAAGCACAATGTTTTGACATTATCTGATGCCACGTTGTGACCACAGTAGATTCAAAGCTTCTTGTATCGACTGTGACTACTTTGCCCCGTTGTGGGACTAGCTTCGAATTCTGAGATTCGGTTGACAGGTGGTTATATTGAGCAATCGTCTATTCTTTTGTTTTTCTGTTTACGATCCGTCGTGGAACGGGCCATAACACTTCTAAGGTTCTGCGAATTCTGTATCTCATTGTCCTCAACATCTTCTGACGTGCTTCACAACGATTTTAGTCCTCCCTATCATAGCTGTGAGTATTCGAGGTCTTTCTTTATTCAAGTGATGAGTCATTGGAGACAGTAACAAGTGGCTTTCCGTCTTATGGCAATACTCTTAGGATAGTAACTCCAACACTTCCATGCCAACGGTGATTCGACCAATATTGAGGGTCTTTGAAGGAGCTTTTCTCCATTATCTTTCCTCTGCCTACCTTCCACATCATCTGCTAGTAGCCACATCGAGCAGTTAATGAACTCCTTGACTGGACGCGAATGCTTCTTTCTTCCTGGATATTATTCGTTCAGGCTTAAGCCGCCGTTTAATTTTCACCCACTATCCACTCATCCGCAGAACACGGTAATCAAACTTGAGCTGAGACCTTTGTGCAGGATGTATCGATCATCCCTTACTAAAGAGAGCAGCAAATAGACGGATGCGCTTAGCAGGTTTTTCATGGCGTGGTCCCCTGAGTCGCCATTGATATTGACTAACAGAAGCATAGAGCCCAGTGACCACCTGGCCCCGCGTGGACACTCCATCCTGAAGAGAGCGGCAGGCACGAATAATTCCATGACTACGCATCAAAATTTCTCCAGTCCATACATACGATAACCTGTTTGCGTAAACCTCACCCATAAAACGGGCCCATTGCCTTGCATCCATATGCCTGAAAGCAAGGAAAAAGAACGGAAGATCTCGAACCAGCATATGGCTATCAGGAAGCCTCCAACAACGGGTCAGTGCTGTGTGATTATCAAGCATTGGGGGACGAGCGTCTATCCGTCTGTACGTCGAATGGATAGCATCTATAACCATTCCCTTTCGGGGTATGATCCAATCAGCCTCTTTCTGTGGCATCGGACAACCTGCTTCAGTACTACGATGTCTCAGCTCCAGTATGTTCAATACCAGTGGTTTCGGTTACTTGGCGTTCTGCCTAGCAATTGGCAACATCCATGGAAGTACGAAGGAAGCCAGAGTCCGCTTCATATTCAGTCCTTATTCAAGCAATCATCCAGGAACGTCTTCTAGATAGATCAACCTATGATTCTGTCTCTGTTCAGATGGAGAACAGGCTCTCAGAAGATATGGAGAACTTTGCATTGCAGGTTCAACCTAAACGCACCATGCTTCGAGAGATGTTGAGCTTAGAGCCATCTTGAAATAGCTTTCGCAGTCATCTATTCTTATCTGAGCGATGGAAATCCCCTCGCCTATAGTGTAGGCTGTAGTCTCTCATGGCTGTCGGTTGATAGTTCTAGTAAGACCATAGAATATATTGCCCCTTTTCTGGAAGGACGCCTTTCCCAGGGCCCAGGTGGAATGTTCTTTAGTCTCTATCTCCATGCTAGCATAGACTCGTAGCGTGATGTTTTGCACTGTTTTCCGGGATATCTTCCATTCGGCCCAGTAACTGCCTAACAATAATCAACTTTGATCCGATAGGTCCGAGCTTGTTTTGGCACGCTAGGAAGCTGTGATATAGTGACTTGTCTAGCAAAACACTCCACGTTCTTACCATAGACCCAGCAATCGCTAAGCATCGCACTCTGGTCCCATCATTGCAAGCGTTCAAGTCAGTAACTTGGTATCCAAGCCTAGGTATTGTTTTCAGGCCTTTAGCTTGACTACACCTTGATTTGATAGACACGAAGAACGTGCACACCAACAACCTACTCCAACAGCTTCACTTTCGTGAACCACTTTCGTGAGTGAGTTTCCCCCCAGAAATACGAATTCCGATCTTTCTGCCTGAAGTCTTGCGTTCAAACCTATAATGCTCAATATTATTGTCGGCCACTGACCTCTGTCATCAGATAGTAACATAATTACAAGCTCGACATGGCGGGCAGTATGGTTCCATGGGATCGGACTCCGGACTTCTTGGCGGCCACGAACTCCACAATCATTCCTGGTGGGCCAACGGCCTATAGTGAGATCTCCTATCTGGGTAAAATATTTTCTAGCCTGACTAACCACACTATAGCTCTACCACGACAAGTGGGTAACTCCCCTGGGGATGTAACGGCCTTCCATCCAGGTCAGGTTTCGTGGTCCAAACATAACATGCCTGACATCCTGTACGTTCTGAGGCCGAGTGACGAGTGGTACGCGTTTACGGCGACCCCACTGCCACCTCAAAGACTCTCTGGGGGCCAGTTCATGTTTGTTGCTGCCGACGGCAGAATAGTTCTCTCCAATGATCGAGACGCGCACAACGATCACCAGCGTTTGCTGGACTTCAAGATCTTGCCAGACAAGGTAAGCTTTCCTTCTAGTCAATCTGAGAATTTTTCTAATCGGTTTTGGTGCTCAGATCGGCACGTTTGAGGAGTGGTGGTTCTTCGAAGCAGTGCGTCGGCTAGATCCACGACTCCGATGGGAGGATATCCTCATGCGGATGGAACCGCTCAATCGCCCAACCGCCAACGCAGTTCAGGAACGAAGTTGTCGGACTTGGCGGCCAGCCTTCTGTATGCTTTCGTGGCATATTATTGGGCGATATACGAAGGCAAATGACAGGGTCAATGCGGTGATAGAATCGCTCAGCCAGGACCAGCTCAATAGGAACACCACACGAGGTTCCACACCCGGTCTTGTCAGTCCACACCTCGGTGAAGCAGGGGGTCGGGTCCCTTTGCCGGTAATGAAGCTTGGTGCCGGCTTGAGTCGTTTACAAGCCAGACGAGTTCGCGAAGAACATCGAATGAACCAATTGCAAGGCATTGGGATGGACAGATCCAGTGAGCATTCGAGTGAAGATCCTTCCGGAGAGGCGGAAGACATTGGTACTACCGAACCTAAATCCAATGGACTGGCAAGCACAACCGCAGAGTTTTCCCATGACCACGCAGTCGGACAATCGCTACCAGGCATTCAGAATGGTGATAGGGTTACGAAGCGGGTCTACTCGTCTCGTAGACCATCAACCCCCTATGACACTGGCAGTAGCTCAAACCAAGCTCCTCGAGTGAGGAGGTACGCAGTCGCGGGTAACAACGATCAGAACGGCTCAGTTGGTGCGTACGCTTCTGTCTCCACAGTTCATGCACCAAGAATGAAGCGTCAGCGTGAGGATAAAGTTCAAGGTACCGAGCAAGGAAATGGCGTCATTGCAAAGAGACGTCGGGCCACGATTGACCGTCCTGCAATTACCCCTCTTGTCTCGAGCAGCACGGCACCCCAGCCACGTGTAATAGCATTCGCAGGGCCATGGGTACCTCCGTCGTCTTTTCAACCCAGCATAATACCATACTCGTCAGTCTCAGGGCCACATCTTCCAGCTTTAGACCAATTCTTAAACAAATTCCCTGCACACTCTACCACTGCCGCAGAAGTGGTTGCTGAGCCAGGTAGAATCAAGCAGACTGTGGGGTCACACATGCACACTGTGACCAATGCTATGGTCTCACCAGACTGGATCAATAGGCCAGTAAGTAGCGCCAGGAACGAGGAAGACAGTGTAATGGTGTACGGAAACCATTTGGAAGGATTCCACCCAACCCAAGGATACCAGTGGTTTCGGCAGGAATCTACTGGACCAAATCAGATTCAGAGCGTCATAGATTCAGCCACAGAATACCACGGCCAGGCCGATAGCCCAGGACTATCCCAACAAGGACCGTATGCTATACCAGACCCTTGGGTAGTGCATCCGGCTGTGGATTACGATGTACTTGCTCAGCAAAGTTGGCAAGATCTTCAGGATGCGATAAACTTTCGTGTCGATCCTGAGATGAGCCTATACGATGCTCTTGACATGTAGTATTACCAGCGAGCCAATTGGAGCGTTTCCCAAGACTTTACTCTCCAGCACAGCAAACCATACAGCTAAGAGCATTTCCGAGTCGAGAGGCAGAGTATCTCCATGTAAGTCCAGGTGGTACTGGGTTAAATCATCATTCTTCCACATAAGGGGTTTGCCGGCCAGTATACTGTCCCGAAGTGCTCGGCCTCAAACTGGATGCTGCCCCGCTCGATCCGGCTCTATTGGTAGTTCTCAGCCATATTGTTATCTTTCCTTTAGCCAGTCTCTTGAATTTGTCGAGGTGCCAGCTCGGCTACACTACTTTGGATCAGACTCATCTAATCCGATGACCCCAGCCCTGGATATCTCTAGCCGCCATGCCAACGACCATCATTGAGGTTACCCATGTCAACCCAGGGTCTCACTGGTTGTTTTCGCCTTTGGCTTTAAGCAGGGCTCAAAATTTGACAAGGGCATATGCCCAGAGATCACATTGGGTAGAATGGAAACAGTACGGTCAGACTTGATCTCGGTATTGGGCCCCATGGCTGTTGAAGGATTACACATCAAAGTCTTCGAGCCCCATTACTGGAACAGCTCTATGTCTTGAGCGTCATGGGCCACTTACCCTCTTTTTTCCTAATGTAGCGTGTTCGGTGTGCTTGTGGATCGATTTCCTTTTCAATGACAGGTCCGTGTTAGTCAAAAAGTTCGGAAATGGAATGAATAGCCCCTTTCCTAGTTTCAATCAAAACATCATGAAAATTTTCGGGGCTCCATGTCCTTTGTCAGCTTCGTAATTCATGATAGTTCTCAACAAAATTCAGAGTGAGAGGGTGCTTGCAAAGTGCAGTAGGATAGAGCAAAACCTAAGAGCTGTATTTGGCATCACAGCGAACTCGATGTTTACGCTAGAGCCTGACTTAACACGCATCTATCACCTCTAGTGTTACGACACCCTACCAGTCCCCGGATCATTGATGGTTGTTGGACAGCGTGTAGATACTCCGTAGAAGACTTGACGTTGGATTTGAGAGATCGTCGCTTGCGCCCGTTGAAAACGCCACTATGCTAGTCACGTGAACCCGAGCCATTCATAAGGTACCTCGAGGAATCGGACTTCATCCGTTCCCATAATGGCAAACTCAAATCACTGAAGCCTTAGTGTTGCTTGATCTATCTCCTGATCTATCCCAGTTTCTCTATTAGGAATTGTTGGATGACCTTGTCCACATCCCTCGCATTATCCACCTTGGCAGGATCAAACAGAATGAAACCATGAGGTGATCCTGCGAAAAATTTGAGAATAGTCTCTGTTCCAGTCATCTGCCATCGAACCGCCATCATTACACTATCATCCAGCATGCAGTCTTCAGTACCGCAAGTAAATAAAGCTGGAGGGAGCTTCAAGCCCGAGAGGTCTTGGAAAAATGGGGATATGGAGGGTTTGCGTCGCTCTTCGGGTGTCATTCCAGGGCAGAAAGCTTCCAGGAAGTGCTCCATGATCTCCAAGTCAAGCATCAAGCGCGGAGATCTATGAAAGTTCCGGGCTTGGGGAAGGAACGACATGTCGTAGCATCCAAAGTTGAGGACAAGCGCGGAAAACTGGAAATTAGATCTTGTGCCTAGAAGGTGAAGAGCCGTCAGCATAGCCAGGTGGCCTCCTGCGGACTTTTCTGCTGTCAGCTTGTACTTTCCATGATTTCCGTCGCAATTGACAAGTCACTCACTTCACCGCCTAAGAACCGCAACTCAGTACCAAACTTGGCATGCGCATTATCAACAAGCCATTCTCCGGCATCGAAACAGTCCTCAGGTCCTTTAGGGTAAGGGTTCTCCGGGGCCAGTCTATACCCAATGGATATAACGGCAACGTTTGACCCGTTGGCGATTCTTCTAAGGAGAGGATCTTGACTATTGTAAAAAGTCAACGAATTTATGGACACCGGGTCTTGTCAAGAGCTTTTACTCAGCCTCGGATTGTAGCACCCATCCACCGCCATGTATATGCATGTATACACCCTTGACCTGTCCACTACTTTCTGGCATCATTATCCGGCATGGGATCTCCCTTCCCGTCTCTCTAGACGGAACCAAGAATGCTTCCCCGGACTCGATGACGGTACGCTTGGGAAACGCTGTTTCTCCCTTGACCCACATATCCCGGTATTTCTCTGGGCCGACCTGAGAAGATGTTAGTAAGAGAAGTCTGTCCTGGCTACTAATGCCGAATATACCTCCCACCACCTTGGTGCACCATCCAGCATCGACATTAAAGAGGCATTCAACTTTCTCGTGGACTCAGTCATGGCCTCCGGCTCCAGCTTTGAGGCATCGATTGTAAGATCGCTTTGAAGCGTCATGCTGGCACGGATCGCTATGAGGTAGGTCCTGGTTTTATGTCAGGCTCCCAATTATATATGATATATATATCGAGCAGCTCATCAAAAGTTCTGTTTAAGATATCTGATATACTCGGTACGAAGGGCAGATAATAAAGACGATTGATTTCAGAACCTCCCCTCGGCTCCATATTTAAGCCGACGGAGATTAGTTGGCCGGTCCCTACGTCCGTAGGAGTCCGTAGGAGCGTCATTCTCACAAAACCCTTCACATCATGGCTGGTGGTGCCTTATAGCAAAAGGCGTGGTTGCTTATTTGAAGGCGTTTCAACGGGCCGAGGGTAGGATAATGGCTTCCCGAACCTGGCTGGTTAGCCTAGTGTAAAGTAACCTTAATCAAAGATTCCTCGCCCCCTTTCCTTCTCCGTATCCACGCACACTGGGTTTCCGTGTAGGCTAACTATAACTAGTGATACGAGTACCAATTTGATTACGCTAAACCCAGTATTATCTGATACTAGCTATCATAGGCTAGCGTGCACGGAAACTCTGTGGATACGGGTATGAGTATTACTGGCTGCTTGGATGTAGGTAGGAATGATATAGCAAATATGATGATATGTACGGAGTACTATTAATAACAAAGACTTGTAGCACTGAAAGTCGCATAGTAAATCAGTACGGAGTATAACATTTCGATACGGAAGTTGAAACGTTCAATCTCTTTTCGGGGAGCTATCTGAAAATCATTATAGACGTGGAGAGAATAAAGCACGCGGCAATTGGGAATAGTAGATCCCCATTAACTATTGCTGAAGATACTTAGTATACTCATCCATAAGGCGGTATTTCGATCATTTGATTCGGAGGCACTTCGAAAGAAAATGCGAAACAGAAACACCTTAGGCTCAAGGTCTTAGCATAGGCATGATGAAGAACGCACGGGGCGACTCGCCAGCAACCGTTCAACATGAATCTTATGGTCACAGTGTCCGAGAATGCTTCACTTAAACAGCGACGGTATCCGATAGATGCGCTTTCAGTAGATTATCCTGTATGAGAGAATGATTAATGAGGACTAGGTATTCTGTACTCTATGAAAGATCTCCCCACCGCAATAATACCTCCGTACAGTAGAATCGCCCTGTAGGGCGTAGCGTTTCGCTTATCTGGGGGCTCTCACAGGGGGTCTCGATTGTACTCGAACCTCACTTCATGATCGTTCAGCTCCGCATCGCAAAGTCCTCCGAACCCATAGCTTGTAATAGCTCTTGGTATCAGATTTGTAGCTCGCATTCACACGGAAGAGCACCAAAGGGCAGTCATCGACGTGGTGCGAGCGGCGGTTGGGGTTTCAGAGTCAGCGACTATCAAGTCATCAGTCGTTCATTCAGCGGTCGCAATGCAACACACTTCTCCTGTATAGCTGTCCAAGCAGAGAGACATAGCTGGTACGCCATAAGAGACCTTCCGTGAACGACCTGCCAGAACCGTAAGACCAGTTCGCTCGATTGCATGGACTCTTTGCTGATGTACTGTACTTTATAGTCCTTGAGATATCTCTGCTCCGAATCTTGAAGTGCTCTGCGTCACTCACAAGTTCCAAACAAGCACCTTCCATTACCTAGGCGTCATGGCCTCAAAGTACGTGATGTACCCTTTTCCAATCCACATGCCTTTGAAACATTCAAATTGTTGGGGGCCATACTGAGTATTCGAGCTCTTCTTCTCTATCCGTTTCAATAATATTGTCTCAATCCAAAACTTTGATACAATCATCATTCATTCCCATAAGCGGGCTGCAAGCTGATTTCGCTTTTCTTCCTAGCATGTATGGTGCAGGCCAATTCATGAACCCTGGTCCTGCTCCACGCCCTCCGACCGATCGGCCTCGACTAAATCTGATGCCCTCGACCATCAACGTTCGTGGAAACATGTCACAATTAAGTCTGCACTCTCCGTCACTGCGTTCTACCGATATCTATCCCAGCGGAGCATCAAGCCCTTCTCTCTCCCGTACGGCAACCTTGACCGATAACTCTGGTGGTAGTGGTGGTGTTGCAGTTATCAAGGAAGGACCAGCAAAGTGCAAAGAAGGTCTGTTGTGGAAGTCCAGATATTTGGTACTCCGTGCTTTTCAGCTTGATTTCCAGAAGAGTCATGATGGAAAAGTTAGCATGAGCATCGCCTTGAAGGACGTTACATCAGTTGCGAGGAGCGAAAACATACCACTTTCTTTCGAAATAGTTCGGGTGGCAAATCCAAGCAGCAACCCAGCGTCGATACCATCAGCATCTAATCGTGACCTTCCTCAAAAGACAATCATCTGCCAACTCAAGAGCGACGATGAGATCTACGACTGGATAGATTCCATCTATAATCGTTGTCCAGGTATGGGCGGTGTGAGTAATCCCACGAACTTTGCTCATCGTGTCCACGTTGGCTTCGACCCAATCAATGGGTCGTTCACCGGGCTCCCGTCAGAATGGGAGAGGCTTCTCACCGCGTCTGCTATTACCAAGGAAGATTTCAAGAAATATCCCCAGGCAGTCATCGAAGTCCTAGAATTCTATTCGGATATCACCAAACGAAATGAGGATCCTGCAACTTTTACAAGTCTCACGCCAACACCACCTACCACGACGAAGCAAAATATGCAGCTTGGATATGGAGGTGCCGGTACTGCAATTGCTCCACCACGCCCCTCACCCCCTAGTCAGGGAAGCTATCAGCAGCAACCACGTTACGTACAAGACAACCCGTCGAGATCGCAAAATGGTACACCGGTTCCCGGTCAACGTAATGCATCTGGCTCAGATCGTTCAATCGACCAAAAGAAAATGGGCATGGATCAGGATATGCGTCGTGCAATGGAGGAGGAAGCTCGTAAAATCCAAGCCTCCAAGGACAAGCGTGAGCGTGATCGTGCTAGAGAGACAGAGGAACAGAATCGGAGGGATCAAGAAGCCTACAATGCGTCGCTACCAAAGAGTCGTGCGCCTATGGCGAAACAGGAGGTTGGCGGCTACGGTGGTGGTTCCAATGCGGAGTCGTCGTCGAGTCGATATAATCCCACAAGAAATGCTCCTCCCGCGCCAGGGGTTGATCGATCTCGTCAGCAGCACCCTGGATCGCTTCGGCAACCGTCCGCTCAGCGACAAGCACCTCAAGTACCGAATACTGCGACTAGCAATGGCCAATCGCCCCCACGAGCCCCTTATGCTCAGAAACGATCTCCATCACGCGAACAATCCCCATCAAACGCCCAACGATCCCTACGTACTCCTCCTACGCGAGATCAGAACCAGCGTCAAACATCTCCGAGTACGCGTCCAGTCGTAAACGGGAATGATAGATCAGAATCTCCTCAAACTCGCGCACGCCCGAATGCCCCTCAGACTAACGGCACCTCCCATGGTCAACCACCGTCCCGCCTTCCAGCTCCTGTTCAGAACGTAGCACCTCTAAACGTTGGGACCAAACAGCCCACTGGAGCACCTCCAGCTTCTAAAGGCGAGGTTGTAGATCCTGTAAAGCAAGCAGAGTTGGCTTTGACCACAAAAACTCCTGCTGGTGCGCACTCCAAGAAGGAGGTCCGTATGTCAAACATGAGCGAGAGTCAGGTCATGGAGAAGTTGAAGCAAGTGGTATCCAAAGATGATCCCCAGTTATCTTATAGTAAGCAGAAGAAGATTGGACAAGGTGCTTCCGGATCCGTCTATGTTGCCCGAATCCATGAGAGCGCGGCTTCACCAGTCGCACGGCGCTTGTATCAACAGCATGGTTCCAAGTCTCAGGTAGCCATCAAGCAGATGGACCTGCGTAATCAACCCAGAAAAGAGCTGATTGTAAACGAGATTATCGTAATGAAGGAGAGCTCTCACCCTAATATTGTCAACTTTCTAGACTCCTTCCTGCAAGAGGGAAACAACGAGCTGTGGGTTGTAATGGAGTTTATGGAAGGTGGAGCATTGACAGATGTCATCGACAACAACCCTCATATAACAGAGGCCCAGATCTCAACAATCTGCAATGAGGTGAGTACGCTGGAATGAGTATATGAGGTGGAGACTGACCTTGTCGAAGACGTGTAAAGGATTAGCACATCTCCACAGCCAAAACATTATCCATCGTGACATCAAAAGTGACAACGTGCTACTGGACGCCCGCGGCAACGTCAAGATCAGTAAGTCTCACACTGCCCGCAAATTCACCGGTCGAACTAACCTCGTCCAGCCGATTTCGGTTTCTGCGCCAAACTTACCGATCAAAAGTCCAAACGCGCGACTATGGTTGGCACACCCTACTGGATGGCCCCGGAAGTTGTCAAGCAGAAGGAGTACGGCTCGAAAGTAGACATGTGGTCCCTCGGTATCATGGCCATTGAAATGATCGAGTCAGAACCACCATACCTGAATGAAGAGCCGCTCAAAGCCCTGTTCCTGATTGCCACAAACGGCACTCCCACGCTCAAGAACCCAGATAAGCTCAGCAAAGAACTGAAGGTCTTCCTGAGCCAATGCTTGACCGTCGAAGTGAAGAACCGCGCTTCGGCCCAGGAGATACTACAGGGCGATTTCTTGCGAAGGGGCGGATGCAGTCTTGCGAGCTTAGTCGACATGTTGAAGTTCCGGAAGGCTTCTAACCACTAGACCTTTCAAATTCCGTACGGGCCCTGCCGGCTCATTCTGTTTGGCGACAATTTTCTACTGCATTCATTTTCGGTGCTCTGGTGCATGTTCGGCGGTGCATGGCTAGTGGCGTATCTGGCGCTGTGAGTTTGCATGTGTGTCTATCTAATGGGGTATGCGTTCCTGCCAAAAAACAAACCCAATTCACACTATTGCGCGCTTTTTCATACCCATTTCAATACTCGCATAGGCACGCACAAATACAACCCATCCACGGCGCAAAAACAAATACCTACTACGGCGGATCTGGTTTCTTTCGGTGGTGATACCTATGAGCGCGTTCTTTAGATTATTTCGTTCCTCTTCGACTTTGAAGATCACCTTTTATCACAAAAACTTCTAACGATCCACATGCATGGGATGATCGATATGGGATGCCTTGAAATAGCTAGATCACAGTTACATAGGTCGATTAGGGTAGTGAATCTCATGTGGATATCTGAACATTGGCCGAGAGGCAGGATAATGCTTATTGTGAGGAAATATCTGTAACATGACCCTGTCCATCCATCCATTTATACAAGCCTCCTACCTCCTACATACAGTAGCCCCGAAATAACCCAAACCCCCCCTCCCCCCCCCCCAATCCTCGTCCTCGTCATCAATCTGTTATCGCATTCTCCCTACCCCACCCTACCTCACCCCGCCCACACTCTTTCCTCCTTCTCCTCCTGCTCCTCCTCCTCTTCTACAGTATCTCCTCCCCCTCCTCCCCCTCCTTCTAATCTAATCTCCCCCCATATTCCCCACCACCCCCACCATCCCCACCCCACCCAAACCAAAAACTAAGATCCGAACTCAACTCAACAAAAACAGTTCCAACTCTAACTCTAACTCTAATTCTTTGCTTTTGTTGGGGGGGGGGGGGGGGGTTGAATGGGCTCTATGGGAGAAGAAGGGGGGGGGAAGGGGGAATGGGGAGATGGTGGATGGTGGAATGGGGAATGGGGAATGGGGAGATGGTGAGATGGGAGAGAGAGAGGGAATGGGGAGATGGGAGGGGGAGAGATGGGAGAGAGGGAGAGGGAGAGATGGTGGATGGTGGATAGGGGATGGGGGATATGGGATAGGGGTTGGGGGAGATGGGAGATGGGAGAGAGAGAGAGAGAGAGAGAGAGAGAGAGAGAGAGAGAGAGAGAGAGAGGTAGAGGTAGAGGTAGAGAGGGAGAGAGAGAGAGAGGTAGATAGAGGTAGAGAGGTAGAGGTAGAGGTAGAGGTAGAGGGAGAGAGGTAGAGGTAGATAGAGGTAGATAGAGGCAGAGGTAGAGAGGGCAGATAAGGGAGGGAAAGGGAAAGGGAAAGGGAAAGGGCGGACCTCCATCCCACCCACCCACACACACACACACACATACCTTTCTGTCAATTCATTCGGGAAACAACTTTGTTCTTTTCGTTTCAAATCACATAAACCCTCATCACTCGGCAAGCTCCTCGTAGGTGATGTGTGGGAGGGGGGAGATGGTGAGATGGGGAGAGGAGGGAATATTCGATTGCTTTTCGTGAGAGCTACTTTTCCCTGTATAAAGTGTTTGAAAAGCATCAATGCTCACTACCACGTTAACCCCCGCCCGCCCCCCACACCAACCCCAACCCCAACCCCCAACCCCAACCCCCAACCCCACCATCACCTCCACAGCTTAAACCCCCCCGGCACCCTCGTCTGAAACACCTCCCTACGATCATACTTCGCACTCGCCCTCCGCAGTCTCTCCACACTCTCCTCCCCATAATTGCCAATGGGGTCCTGGCTCGGGTCCGCGTAGTTGAGGTACTGGAACTTGTGCAGCAGGTTCATGGCGCGGGCTTGGTGGTTGATGGCGCTGAGGAGGGCTTGTGCGGTTTGTGAGATGGGAGGGTTGGAGGCGGGGGTGGGCCAGAGGGCGGCGAGGAGGAGGACTGTGGGGGGTTTTAGTTGGGGGGTGAGGGGATAGTGGGTTGGGGGTAGAGGGCAGAGGGGAAATTGGGGGTTATAGAGGAGGTTCTTGGGGACTTACTAACGGCGTTTCCATCTTTGGGGGAGGTACCGAGGGAGTTTCCGTCATTTGAATTCCCGTGTTTCGTTACTAGAGTGGGTAGCGGCTCAAAAGCAATACTCCAGACGACGCCGCCGGGGGGGTTGAAATCGTAGAGCGTGGCGTTGCAGATGTCGAAGATTTTGCTGAGAAGGGGTGCTGAGACGCCGTAGGTGCCGGTGTAGAAGAGCCAGTTTCTAGTATTGGTGAGTGGTTTGCTGGTCTTGGTGGATATGGTTGGTGACTTAGGGGATGTTGGTGGTTTGAGTTGGCGGGGAGGTGCACAAGGAGGGAAGAATGCGAGCAAGATTCCAACGAAACGGAGATCATATGAAAGTAGCACTTACAATGGGGGAGTCGGTTTCTCGGCAGCCAGTACACTTAGATTGGTGAGTTTCGAGCTATTGACAACACTGGGAATCGCCTTCAACTCCTCGAAAACCGGCGGGTTCAGGACAGGCTTTGTATAAATCGCGGCACTGCTAGTAATCCACGCCTTGCTCGTAGAGTTGAACACCAGACTCGTAACCACAGATGCGTAAGGGTCGTATTCAGGTGCCCCGGCAATGTTAGCGAAAGCTCTGAAAACAGCTTCTCGGTTCGAAATTTTCTGGACAAAGCTGCCGGCGGAGATCTGTCCTTGCGGAAAGGGGGTGAAATCGATGCGAGTTACGACGCCAAAATTGTTTGCTCCGCCTTTTAGAGCGCGGAAGAGGTCGCGTCTTGAGGTAGCGTTGACATTGGCAAGCTCTCCGGACGCGAGGACAATCTGAAATGTAAGCAGAAGACCCTGGAATAAGACTGGACTTTAGAAGTACTTCGAAATTGACGACGGTATCGCATGTGAAGCCTACTCGTGGCGCAAAATAAGAAATCCCACCACCGAGTGTCAGCCCACCAACTCCCACGGCTCCATTTCGAGCACCAGCGACCGACAGGCCTAGAGTATCCAGATACAGGTAGACGTCTAACCACGATGCTCCTGCTCCAACACTGGCTACGGTACGATTAGTATTGACTGCTACAGACTTCAGTTTGGTCATGTCAATTGTGACACCCTCGTTGGTGTTTGCAAACCCAGCTGCTGGCGCATGACTTTGCCCTTTGATGGCAAAGTGGCAGCTTTCGATGCTGGACATGATCGAGACAGCTGCAGAAACGTCTTGAGGGGTTTCTGGAGTGAGGATGCATGCTGGAGCAAGGCTGGCTTCTTGTAGAGACCAATATGACCTTTGCGTCGCCAAATACGTAGAATTGCCGGGAAAAGATAACCGCGAGCCTAAAGTATTGGCAAGTCGCTCACACTAAGCAAGAAAATGATTGATGAGTAACCGACCAGGGACAGAGAAAAAAGGCGCGCAAGAATGTTGATAGCATTTGCAGAAGAGACTGGAGATTACACACACAAAGATTGGCGGTAGGCACAGAACGAAGCGCGAGCAGACCAAATGATTGATCCATGACAGCGATGGGATTACAACGAGACGTGAGGCTTGCTCGTAGAACAAGAGAGTGATGATAGTTGACGGGCAAGCTTTGAGCGTATATACTCACGAAATCTACAACCTAGATTGGCCCCTCTCTCCGAGTGGTATTGGAAGGTCGGAGCTACCGTCTGCCTGAGATGTGGTGTTACATCGACCCCTCAATGCAATCTTCTCGTCCTGTGACTTTCGCCGCCAGAAGCAACAGCTCACTGAAGCACCTGGTCATGCTTATATCAATCTTCTTCTTCTGCCTTCTCTACTTTGTATTAGACATGGTTTCTCTGGTTTATGCCAAGCATAGCTGATGGAGTTTTGTTGCCCAAGGCCGGGGCATCGAACTGTGTATAGTGTACGAGTACCCCGCACTCACCCGGAGGTCGGCTTCTGATCGGATTGTTCGCAGCCAATTTAGGCTTAGTATCGACGCAAAAGTACGAAATTGGATATCTCTCAACAAATCTAGTCAATCGAGATCGCGAACATTCCTCAACAATGAGCCGAAATTGTTGGAAAACTAAGAGGCTGTTTGGCAAACTGTATTAGAGATTGAAACACAAGGTTGAAAATTGGATTGACCGAACGAAGTTACGAACAACAGAACAACAATACGTGGAGACACATCATAGTTTATCACAGAACTTTTCCGGCTCACATCTCTCCGGGAATGTAGAGGTCAACATGACAGCATCATCTTTTTCAGACTGACCAAATAAAAAAGTAAGATGGATTGACGTTTCAGGTGTGACAGAGCATGGCTGCCGGAGGTAAAGGAAAGGGTGAGCCGTGAGCGAATAAGCAATTGAGAAGAGGGAGGATAGCTGGCTGCTCAAGTTGGAGGAAGAATGTAATATCTGCGAAGAAGGCATCTCAGACAATTTGACTGTGGTTATGCTCTTCCGTGTGCAGGCGTATTTAGGAAATGGTGACTCTATTGAGTTTCAATGAGAACCCATCCCTTCGGAGACTTTGCATGTTTGTTCGATTCAATTTTGGACCTTTGATAATAGAGTGGTTGATCCAATTTTCCGTCTAGAAAAAGGCCGAGCTCTGCATAAACACTTTGTTTGTGGGCTTTGGAAACCTTGGTGCCCGCTTGACCTGTTTCAAACTTTGTCGTGGAGCGACGAACCTTGCCCTTCGTATACGTGAACCTGGTGTGACTAGAACTGTCACCTCACAATTAATGTTGTTGGGCAATTCTGATCGGGTCAGGTACTCGGGAACTCGATATTGAGCTGCTCCCATGCCCAGTCCTCAGCGCTCTCATAGGCGTGGCAGATTACATGCAAGTCGAAGCATCAGTGGCCTGCAAAAGTAATCAATCTCCTACCTGTCTTCTATTTTATGGTTAGCAATCTCATGACGACCTATCCAGATGCGATGTCAGCAAATCTTCAATATTCCACCCCGTGCAAAGCTTTAAGAAAGCGGTGACACTTTTCCAGGTAAAGCAATGCAGGATTGACCAGTGTTTGATAAGAATATTTTGACATTGGGAATCCCACTCCTTATCTTTGATGCTCCATTGCGATTTCGGGTCGTGCATCTATGGGGCTTGAGCTTCGCGTCCCCTAAAATTCCAAAATGGCGTTAACTTTATCTTGGTGATAGGGCGGCTTGGCTTCCCTGAGGTGACAATTTTCATGGCTTGCATGTTCAACGCTCACAGGCAAAACCTTGAAAGGGGTAAGGGATAGAGATTACTAACGTTAAAAGGCCCGATCCAAGCTTAGTGCTCCCCTGCACAAATGGATGTGGGGTTAAGTTTGGCCAATGGTGAACGGGATGAGCCAATGGTGGGCGGATTCGGCGGCAACGGAAGTCTCTACAGAGGATACTCGATATACGGATGGCCTGGAATCTAGGGCGATTGGGAAGGCTAAGATGAAATTGATAGACGTCGTAAGTGAAGCGGTGTGATGCAGGATTGCAAGATTGACTACCTTAGACTCGCCTTACGTATTACAGTGTAACGGCGAGGTTTCTCCGCCCACGGGCATTGACTTTTGCTAGGCCCATATACGTTAGCTGCCGGGCCGGATCTGCGCGAGGATCAGATTCCTTACAAGCAAGGTAAACAGCCCGGAGGATTACGATACCCTCAAAGTCCGACTCGAGCGGTGAGAGATGTATACGTACTCAGTCTATTTACTGATGTTGCAAGGCCAATGTGGAGAACATATCCCTACAGCAAACGTATTGTACCACGGCATCGAGGTTTTTCCCCCGGGCGGGACTACGGGCGGGGATCATGATCCTGATAGGCAAGGGGTGGGGGAACCCTGGAATCACATCACATTGCGCTGGGAGAAATGAGGAACTGACGCTAATTATTGTACTTGCGGTACGGAAGTAAAGCGAAGACAAACTGATGAGTAACGATTCCGAGGCATCTCCCCTCCCCCTCATAGGTACTTACTTTTCCCATGTTCTGGATTTAGAAAGTTGGGGGGGTGGTTTGAATTTTGTTTTGAGTTTCGGGCTGAACCCGGGGTTGCTGTATTAGGAAATGTTTGACATGGTAGGTTTGCAACAAAAATGTCAAACATCATCAACTAGGTACCGTATTTGTGTGGCACCCAACTGTAAGTAGGATTTGTTGTGAGCTGCTTCGAGAGTTCACATCGTGGCTTCTGATGTGGACTGGATAGAGTGGCTGGCCAAATAGAGATGTGGCTGTCCTGCGACTTGTCCAGTTCTCCTCAGGGGAACGACGGGAATTGTCGCGTGCCTGCATCTTTGCTCCAAAGGGTTTGCTGGAGAGGTGCTGTATTATTTGGTGGTTGCCAACCTTCGGTTCTCTAGGCAGTTTGCTTTGTGTGTATGGTTTCACTTTACGATGGTCCTGCAAGAGCGTGACAACACGGGTTCCTGCTTCAAGGGGCTTGATGCTATGCTGTAGTCTGCGTACGTACACTGTGGAAGAAGTGCTCGGGTACGGAAGAAGCCCAGGAGGTAGTTTAGGATTCCGCCATTGAAAGAGGGTGCAGTGGATATTGCGTTACGCGTTTGGTTAGCTATCTTACTCCACATACGGTTCCTGAAGAATTGTCCAATAGCCGTATGGCTGTGGCGAAACAGCTTTGAGCAACGTCGAATGATAACGGAATCGACAGAAGAGGGTAAGAATTGGCGATTTCGCTCAAGCGACGGTTTCTCATCATCAGCCTTCCGAACAAACGCGTGGTGGGTTGCGGATGGACGGTCGGGTGGCTTGTGGCTTGTATCTTTTTCGATACTCGCACGATAACGCTTGCTTAAGGTTGACTCAGAGCACATGGCCCCAACCAAGGTACCAGATCGGACCCCCAAAAAGTATGTCAGGATGCATTTGGTAATGCATTGTTGCCAGATTCCCGATTTGGGGGTTCCTCCTGATGAAGGGAAAATACAGGAGCGCGTAGAAGATGCGCCAGATGAGATGCAGTTCAATGCGCGAACGCCGACGAGCCATGACATCTTGCAGGCATGTTAGACCGAAAAGCTTTGATCAAAGTCCAATCTTGCAGCTTGGAATCAACCCAAGTGTCTATCTGAAGATCTTTTGTGGAGAATCGTAGGCGCAGACGCAGTCGAAAAGCAGCTGCGAGATCTGAAGATTTCACCGAGGATCTGCGGCATGCGCTCTTGGTTCTTGGGACGTGGACCTGGTTATTTGACGTTGTCGTTTAAATTGCAGTTTGGTTCTGTGCATAGATGTAGGCATTGATGTGAGAAAAGCTCGTGCATACCCTTGAAGTGGGTGATACTCAGACAAGATGACCCGTATTTAGATATGGTAATAGCAGTCCTTCAGTATCGCTTCAGGTATCATAGGCAGAGACTAAGCAATAGGTCCGAAAGCATAAAAACAGTAGGGAGGTAGAAAAAGCGCGTTGGCGTACATTGCTAACCCTAATATTCAGGACAATGGAGAGCTTCTGGGACACAGAGCCTAGCATTTGGACAAAGGAAACTTCACCGACAGCATGTTTCGTCTTGGCTAAGTGCGTAATGACCAAGGATTTGCATTGAGCAAGCGTAGAGTGGTAAAGTAACTTGTGTGAGCTCTCGTAATGCTCCCAAACGATTTGGCTGGCCAGAATTGCATTTCGCTCAGGCACGAATTATGCACGTCCACAGATGGGCCGCTTTCTGCTCTCAGCATTACGAATCACGCATGATGTTGAGTTGGAAGGGTCTTGACACCTGGATTTTCCGAGGTGCGCGTACATGTCAAACGGTCAAGCAAGTCGTACCCGGACCATACCATCGTCCAACGATTGTTGGAGCGTCCAACAGGCAGATGTTGACTGACCGCTTTGTAAGGCGTTGACGGGCCTTCTTGACAGGGACTTTGCACCGACATGCGCCTTCAGGGGACCTATCGCTACTCATGTCAATAGAGAGCCAGACTGTCGGTGTTGTTGTCCACGCATGCACGTCGCGAAGGTTGCAGTGACCGAGTTGCGCGCAGGTCCCCCCCGGACGTCACGTAGCCTCTTAGGTAGCCGATGATTATCTTAGCTGGCAAGCTGCAGGGCCGAACACCATGATGGTCCTGACCCATTTACCCCGGCACCCTTGCTCCTGGATTGCCCTTATGCGATCTAGCCTTCGCTTCCACTATAACGATCACTCTGGAATCTGGATGATGCTGGATGCAGGACACATCCCAGAAGGGCGACCCGATGGAGAAGCACGATGCAGGACGATGCAGGTGCACTCTGCGCCTTGCTGCACTTCTGGTGACCATATTCTACAAGGACCCCTGCGACCCGATACGGACTCGGAGACGAGAACGCACAATTGGAAGTACGCAGAAAAGCATGTTCTGGGATGGGTTATCGACTTATCGACTTATCGACTCACTACGAAGGAAGCACGATCAAATAATCACGAGGAGGAAGGGAGACAAATAGGACTCATGCCCCTTTCTGGCCAACTTCAATTTCTCTTCTACAACGTTCACACCCTTCGAAAGCAAACCCTTTCCACGAGTACTTGCGCTTCAATCCCATCATCGTCTCTTCGCGGATCACCAAAAACAAAGGCTGCTAGCGCGTTGGCATTCTTCCGCTGCGGCAATAAACAATAACAATCCTTCGAAAGTACCCGGATCAGCAACTGGGGGAGCAAGCAAGGGGAATCCCCAGAATCCCCAGAATCCTATCACGCTCAGAGTGTCACCTACCTGTCAAGGCCATCCAATGATACACGGGGCCTACCTTACCTCGTCGCCGTCAAAGATGCAATTACCCGATCTATTCTGGGGATATTAAATCTTAATGAATGATAGCGGCAATAATTCGATTCTTTATTATCATTGTTGTTATTGGCTGACCTTGTTATTCTCGGTTTATTAATTCTCAACCGAGGGGGTCGACCACGGTCCACGGCCCAAACTCCAACTTCACAGGAAAACCAAGATCCCGGTTCCCGCACTACTAGTTCTAGCGTACCTTGCCTTCCCCTGCCGGCCTGCCGCACCACTGCAAGCCAAGTACCGAGGGACTTTCGCATCGACTTAATCGACGGTTGGACAGTAATTGAACGCTCTGTTTAACGACGTACAGGTGAGCCAATACCCATTCGCATTCTTATAGTCGCGACGTTGGTCCTTCTACACTATCGTCGTCAGTTACTTCTCGTCCATCCTTTACAACTGCTCCTTTGTCGTCTTCTTGCATGAATTAATCATTTTGTCGGTGGTTTTCTTCCTCCCACCCAGTACAGACTGACCAGTGACAACCCGGTAGCCCCCGCTGATCAGCTCCGCAACGGAAGTAGTTCAACCCACGGGATTGGTCCCCTCGATCAAACGTCACACTTCCCCGGAAGCCACGCCCGAACGGCGAATCCCTTCCCTCGTGCTTGTATCCCTGCAAACTGTGGGATCCTTGCCAAGTGCCGGACCCCGACCCTGGCCATTGTCAAATCACCATCTTGGCTTTTTCAGACGAAGCTGGACTAAAACACCCAAAAGACGGCACAACCCCCAGAATCTGCAACCAGCTGCAAGATAACCCGTCCTAACGGCTCCCTTCCAGAGAGTGACCGCACTTGTCCACGATTGTCTTGGTACGCGGAGAGAATCCAACATCTATGTCTTCCACCGCCGACCCCTTGCTTTACCACCAACCTACTCTCTATCTCCAAAGGTCTGGAGACTACCAGTGGCAATTGCCTGCCCCGGGCAGAGACAGACTCTGGCAGAGACGGGAGAGACCGTATATGTCTCCGCAACAGCCAACGGCGAACTACCGCAGAGGCTTCCCTGACGGTTCGAGACGAAACTCAATGGCGGGTACCCAGCCGAGGAGCAGCACCGCCATGGCTGCTCATTCCCCCAACGAGTACAGTCTCTCACCATCCTCATCTATCCACATGTCTTCTTCCCGAGACCTTCACGACATGCGATCAATATCAGAGAGTATTGTTTCACGTACAGATCGGCCAGAAAGCTTGGCCAAGACTCTGGTATCAAAAGGTTACAAGCTACTGAGACGTCAGAACAGCAAATCTGATTTGACATCACTGCGAACCATGGATTGGATGGAAAAATCCAAAGTAGAAAACATGTATCGTTCAAAAAATTCAAAGCACAGCCGGTGGCAGTCAACAGACAGTGGTATGTTTGAATTCCACTCTGTGTGACGGATATTGGACAAAGCTGACATTGAACTCCGTAGTCGGCCTCAAGCACGAAATCTCAAAGCCATATAATTTCCATCACCTGACACACACTCATGCAAAGCAAGTTCAGGAATTGAAAAGAGCAAGCCACAATGAATTGGTGACAGGGTTTTTCGCAATACGTGCCTCGCAGGCACCCCAGCAAGAATTGAAGGGTATCAAAGCCGAAAGCCTAGGACGTGAAGAACCGCAACCAGAATTATTACCACAGGATGTGATTGGCCCTGTCACGCCGCCTTCGAAAAGCCCGACTGGGTCACAGTATCACCGGAGCAATGGTTCATTTGGCACTCTAGGCGGTCTGAAGTACTCTCGGTCAATTGAAAATTTCTCGCAGCCCAGCCCAGGGGCTTACAAGGTCCCTACTTCGCCGACCGGACCATCCTTTCGGGTATCCTCAAGACAGTTTAAACATGATCTGTCCACAAGTAATCAAGAACAGGCTTTCGCTGAAGACGCTGCAGCAATGTCGAGTCATGCCTTGTCACCCGCCGTCGGCATAGCCAGCCCGGACGATGATCCTTACGGTTTCTCCAACGTCCCGCATGCTGTCACAACGCCGGACGAGTCTGCATTAACCTTGCGGTCGTTCCCGTTTGGATCGTCAGGGACAGAATTAGCCGACGTACCCGAAGAAGAGGAGCACAACGTCAAGAGAATAAGCTCTGGATCTGGAATTCGTCATTCAAGATCATTTCCAAGTACTCGGTTGCTATCCTATCGATGCTCCGAAACTCTGCCATCCCCTACGGCGGACGGATATCGCTCGCTGTCGCTTGATGCACCCACCTCTGGTGAAAGAAGCATTCCCTGTATAGACCAGCCGTTTGACGAGGTACCGATCCGGCCCCGGGTATCCCAACGGATATCCGTCGGTCCGAAAGGGATTGACGCCTCTTGGGAAGAGGACATCGACTACTGCTATGAGCATGCAGCTGAAGCTGACTGCGACTTCGACTGGGAACATGTGTCGAGCGAAGAGGACAAGCCGAACAGTACCGACAGAGGAGAGCATTCGGATCTTAATATCGACACAACTCTGGAGGATCTTATAGTCGAGTACGAAAACATTCGCTTCGCCAAGAGTGACAAAGAAGACACGCAAAAGCATCTCTCACCTACTAATACAGCGTCGCCGCATCTCCTTCCACCACTTCATACCCTCATACCTGATTTGGTGTATTCATCTGCAAACTCGACAAAATCTCCGAATAGCAGCATTCCTAGTGCTCTTACACCCGCTCAGCTGCTCCCATCCCCGCAATCAATCAGCTTACCCGCAAAGAGTGGACAGAACTTCGATTTCAGTCCCTCTCTCCTAATTCCCAAGGACTACGAGTCCCATATGCTCCAGGAGGAGATCTACCAGGATCTACTCGACGGAGAGCATATTCCCGAACACCACTATCCAGTGCACGATTTACGCTCGGATGCGTCATCGAGCAGAGATGACTCGCCGAGAAGCAGTGGCTCTCCAATCAGCAAGTGCAACTCCCAAGAGAGTATGATGTATTCGTCTATATTGGCCATGCGCCGTGCCCGTGACGCAGACTCGGTTGGTAGCCTGCCAGAATTAGTGCATAGCAAGGTCAGCCAAGAGAGATTCAACGATAGCCCGTCAAGCCATGTCATTCCTGCAAACACGATAGATGCCATTGTTGACCCGCAACAAGGAATGCGTCAACACAGGCGCAGCCAAAGTCTTGCGGCGGACATAGCTCGTCAGTCGATGCTTGAAAAGGCCGCCAGCTACAGCAGCTTAACTAAGAAAGAAGAGGACGCTTTTCCATCGGCACACTGGCCCTCAACAAAGCGACGCGATCGATCACACTCAGACGCTGCGGCGCGAATCCTCAGTGTCTCCTCTCAGCCTACCGAGACAGCTTTGGCGAGGAAGCGTTCCATTAGTTCAGGTAGTGCTCTGTCGGGCTCTTCACAAAGGAGTAGCAGAGCGTCGTACTCTTTGTTTCCTCCCGTTCCAGGTAAATCAATCCTCTGAGCCGGCTTCACTCCCGACAGTTTAGGACTCCCTTATACCCTTCATCCCAACCACCTCCAGCACATATCGCCCTGAAACCACTCCTCATTGGGGTTCCGAAATCATCTACCGCCCAGCGCCATGCAACTACCTCCTAGGGCGCTTCTTTTTCCAAAAACATCTGACACGAAAAAGTTTCATTTGTTCTCTTGGAAGGGTTCACGATTAATGATGTTAATACGATTCACAGCCTTTCTGGTAAAGGCCCATGATATATTTAGAGAGATATAGGAGGAGCTCACTCCGTGTACCACATTTGTGTATAATGACCAGCACTTGAGTCGTCGGATCCGATTTGTACTCGTGTCCAGATATTTAGCATCATTTTGAATGTTGCTTGAAGTTGGATTGGCTGTAGACTTAGAGCCAGCTCTTTCAATGTACCTACCAAATGCAAATAAATTCCAATATCATTTGATAATGTTGATGAGCTGAAGTGACTCGACTTTGGGTTATCTATCGACATTAACGTGAAGCCGATGTTACACTACGGAGGTAGAGCTTACCAGATTACTCTTCAGCCCTCGACGACTTACCTATGACGCACCTGCGCTCGGTTGCTAAGGCGGAACTTGCCGTTTTGTTGATAACCACTGTGATTAACTCAACATTCAGTGAAAAGTCCGTTCACTTATATATAACCTAGTATTGTTCGTTGCTTGCTGCGGAACTTAAACCGGTTCCCTAGCCATCTTACACATCCGCACTCTTCCTCTTGGATCTATCCCACCACGGCTGCTTATGCCTCAACGTCGAAATGGGCTTGCTGGAGCAGCAATGGGTTACGGTCCAGCAGAAGACATTTACTAAATGGTGGAAAGCCCACTCTTTCAATACTAGGCTCCTACACTGACTACTTTCAGGCTGAATTCGAAAGTCAGCTGCCGTGATGTAGCTGTCAACGATCTGGTCACGGACCTGTCCGATGGGGTACACAAACCCCTGTTCGCCCCCAAGAGGAGCTGAAAAGTTCCTGCACTACTTGTACTGACTGCAACACTCTAGGTGATACTAATCCACCTCCTTGAAATTCTCGGCAACGAGTCTCTCGGCCGCTATGCTTCCAAGCCCAAACTGCGCGTCCAGCGCTTCGAAAACGTAAACAAAGCACTCGATTTCATAAAAGGGCGGGGCATCCAAATGACAAACATTGGCGCTGAAGATGTGGTTGATGGAAATAGAAAAATCATACTGGGGTTGATATGGACGTTGATTCTGCGGTTTACCATTAGTGATATCAACGAAGAGGGGATGACAGCCAAGGAGGGGCTGTTGCTTTGGTGTCAGAGAAAGACTGCTTGCTATGATGAGGTCGAGGTTAGAGACTTCTCCGCTAGTTGGAACGATGGGCTGGCATTGTACGTTATGCTGAAGGCAGTGAAGGGATCCTGACACTAATTCAGGAGACAGTTGTGCTCTTCTCGACATCCACCGACCAGATCTTATAGACTATGAAAAGCTGGACAAAAGTGACCATCGCGGGAACATGCAGCTGGCTTTCGATATAGCTAGCAAAGAGATTGGGATACCCGATCTGCTGGATGTGGAGGACGTGTGCGATGTTGCAAAACCCGACGAGCGTTCCCTTATGACATACATAGCATACTGGTTCCACGCCTTTTCGCAGATGGAGCGGGTGGAGAATGCCGGAAGAAGAGTGGAGAAATTCGTTCAGAGTATGCAAGGCGCGTGGGGCATGCAAAACTCCTTTGAGAAGCGGATGAGAGATCTCCTCGAGGAAATTCGCGCTCAACTACAAAAGTGGCAAGCTGCAACATTCACCGGGACTTATGTCGACGCGAAAGAGCAGTCCACCCGGTTTGCGGAGTATAAGAGAAAGCAGAAGCGCAAGTGGGTTGCGGAGAAGTCGGAACTCGCAGCTCTGCTGGGTAATATCAAGACGAAGATGAGCACGTATAGGCTAAGACCGTACGAGCCACCTGTGGACGTACGACTGGAGGTCCTAGATCAAGAATGGGCCGTCCTTCTCAAATCCGAAAGAGATAGAAGCCAAATCATCAACGAAACGATTCGAGAGTCCGTATCCCTTCCTGGCCAGCCTCTGACCATACTAATCCTCCCCGCAGCATCAAGAATTCCCTCCGCCGCTCCTTTGCCGATAAAGCCAACGACTTTGCCCTCACCCTCAACACCCTCACCCTCGCCATCTCCGGCCTTGACGGCGACATTGACGACCAATGCGCCCATGTCCAACGCCTGCACTCCAATCTCCCTCCTCTCGACGCCTTCCTTGATTCCCTCGCCCACCTCGACACCCAATGCCAAGAAGCCAACATTGAAGAGAACGACTTCACAACCTACACCTACGACGAACTCTCCTACGAGCTTGGTCTCGTGAAATCCTCCGTTGCAAAGAAACTCTCCTTCCTCGAAAATCAAATGGTCGCACGCAACATGACGAACCTCACACCCATCCAGCTCGAGGAGTTTGAAAGTGTCTTCAGGCATTTTGACCGCGATCTGAGTAACTCATTGCAGGAGCTAGAATTCTCGGCTGCGCTGGCTAGCTTGGGTCTGGTATATGATGAGGAGGAAATGCATGAGATTTTCCAGAGGGTCGGGGGCACAAAGGCATACGTGACCTTTGAAGAATTCATCCGCTTCATGGTTTCCGTGACCGAAGACCAGAATACCGCGGAGCAGGTCTTTCAATCATTCATAGAAGTCGCTGACGGAAAGGTACCTCTCTCCAATTCCCATTCCCCCCCCCCTCCCAGAATCTTAACTAACCCTCCGCCCAACAGCCGTACGTAACCGAACTCGATCTCCGCCACTCCCTCATCCCTGACGACCTCGTCGAAGACCTCCTCTCCAGCATGCCCGCGCACAAAGGCCCCGATCTCGCCGAGGACAGACACCTGCCCAAGTACGACTATGTGAGTTTTATGGACAAGATGACGCAGGAGGGTGGTGGTGGTGGTGGTGGCAAGGAGAGTGAGAGGGTTAATGGGCGGTAAGGTTCTTGGAGCGGGAGTTGTGGGATAGAGAGTTTGCGGGTTGAGCCGGGGCGTGTGTACGGAGTTTCTTGATATGACATAACATCAACGGCGCTTGGTGAGGGGGAGGGGAGGGCGGTGCTTGCGGCTGTTCTTTTCGGTTGGGTTTCTTCTGGTAAGTCGGCAGTCTGGCATCGAGACGAGATACAGGGAGAGAGTGTTGGATGCATGCATGCGTGCCCGCGAGGGTTTGTACATACGATACCTTGGTGTTGAACAGACCGCGCAGGGGGATTAACTGTAATACAGAACTGCACAGAACCTAGGTATCCCTAGCGTTCGGACACCTCGATGAAAGCTCATGGGGTACCTTAGGTAACCCTCATGGATATATGTACATGACTTGGCTTAGGGGCACAGGAACAAAGACCTGCCCTTGCCCCTCACCCCTCTTCTTCTTCTTCTTCTTCACTACAACCGTATCACGCGCATCATTGAGCTACCTCGGGTGATTTCTTTGTACAGGTGTATAATATACAACGAGCGGACTTGGACACAACAGGCTTGCTTCTCCCTTCAACCCTCTTCCTCGCCGAAGGGGTAGTTGAACTTTAAGAGCCCGTTTAAGCCCCCGACCCATCCTTCGTCGCCGGCTCCTTTCCCACCGCCGACCTCTCCTCTCATTACGCAGGGGACGCCCCCGGTCCAAACCGACATCTCCCCACCCCCACCCCCCACCCTCCCAACCTCCTCCCCCCAAACCCTCACCTCGCCCCCCCTCCCCACCCCTCCCTCCCTCCTCACCCCATCAACACTGACCTCGACCCTGCCCGCGCGATTCCTCTCATCCAAGCGCATCACCACCTGCGCGTGCGCCGGCAGCACCAGCGGGCGGAAACTGAGGCTGCGCGGGCAGATGGGGGTGAGCAGGAGGGAGGAGACGAGGGGGTGCACGATGGAGCCGCCGGCGGAGAGAGAGTAGGCGGTTGAGCCGGTGGGGGTGCTGATGATGAGGCCGTCGGCGAGGGCGGTGGTGAGGTGGTGGGGAGGTATCGTGATGTGGATGTGGGTGAGGTGGGGGGTGGTGCCGCGGTGGAGGATTATTTCGTTAAGGGCGTGGTGGATGGGGAGTTGCGGTTGCGGTTGCAGATCGTTGGGGTTGTTTGTGGGAGGGGAGGAGGGGGAGACGGCGACTTTCAGTCTGCTGCGTAGGAGCACACGGGCGCGGCGGGTGGGTCCGAGGGTTTTCCCTAGCAGGGACGGGGACCAGGTTGACGCGGAGGCGGAGGCAGAGCTAGGTATTGCGCTGCTGGTGGTCCCGAGTGGGGCGCCGGACATGTAGAGCTCGCGAAAGGCGCGTTTATGCTCCGAGAACTTCCATTCGCCGAGGAAGCCGAGGGTGCCCATGCTGAAGCTGAGGATGGGAGGCACGAGGGTGGTGGTGGCGAAAAGGGAGGAGGCGTGCAGGATTGTGCCGTCGCCGCCGAAAGTGGTTGTGAGGTCGACTTTCTGGGGGAGGGGTGTTGTGGAAGAGGGGGTGTAGATGGGAAAGGGAAGGTGGGGGTGGAGGGTGGAGGCGGGGGTGGGCTCGAGGATCAGGGAGATTGCGGGGTAGGCGGTATGAACATGTCTGGTTGTTCGGGGTTAGACATGGGGTTCTGGTAAAGGCGTTGGATTGGACGGGATTACTTTGCGAATTCGAGAAGGGCCTCGGTAGCGGCAGGGGCGTCGTTCTTTTTGACTAGGAGAATGTTTCGTGGCGGCGATGCCCATTGCAGAGAAAGTAAGTCATGGCTCCGGGTCTCTGCGAGTGTTAACGATGGATACAACGCAAAGGTTTTCTCAAGCACGAGACCCACCGTGATAGCTCGGGAGGTTACGGTCTGGGAGCTCTTTGATATCGCGGAGTTCACGGCATCGGGGTGTGACTGAGAATGCTCGCTGGAATATCAAGCCGTAGAGCTTCCTCTTGGGTACCTTCATGGTTGAGATGAAAAGGGAAAGATTGGAAAGATTTGAACGACGATTGGATGGTCAACGCATGGGTTGGTGCTCAGCCCTATGTGCTGTTTCCGCCTAAAGCCGATTGATAGGTGAGGTGTTTGATGGATGGCTTGTGACATACGTACGGATACACCTTACTCATGCCTACAATCTTCTAAAGCTATAAGATCTCCCTCTTTCATCCCTCTCTCAACGCGTATGATTCATCCTACCCCCTATGTTGTGGTTCGTCCCTCCGACGGCCCCAGACATGTTTCTTTGACCTGCAGGCTGCAGGTGATATCAACCCGTTTTGCTGAATAAGCGAACAGGCGTCACCTTACCCCCATTATCCACTGCTTCGATCTCTGTTGGATACATGTACTCATTCTCTCATATCCATTAAGCAACAGCTGACTGCGGGCGTCATGTTGTCTCGTAAACCCCAGGCGCAGGCCAAGCAGGCCGAGCAGGTGGTGCCGGAGCCTCTTCCTGATCTAGGAGCCGGTACCCGAGGTATCGCCGCCGAACCCCATCCTGCTGGTAAAGTCAAACATGGAGCCTTTGTGCAAATCATTCGACTGTTGATGGCATCAACATGGACCTTCTGCTGCATTTGTGTCACCGGTGTAACTCAATACCTCGGAACGCCCCTGTACTTTGTCAACATGAATTACTATTATACCTACATGGCCATGACGAAACAGTCCTTTGGTCTACTCATCATTACTCTCACTCAATGGTTCAGTCCCACGGTAATCAGGATCAGCGGGGATAGGAGTGTTCGAGGGCAACTGTTGCGTACCAAAGATGGGCGTCTGCAGACTGCATTCCCGGAGAGGTTGGTCCTGATTGCGAACCATCAGCTGTACTCGGACTGGCTCTATCTTTGGTGGGTAGCATATTCCAATAAAATGCATGGACACGTATACATCATCTTGAAGGAATCCTTGAAGTACATTCCGGTAATAGGCCCAGGGATGATGTTTTATGGGTTCATATTCATGGCACGCAATTGGGTAAAGGACAAACCACGGCTGCAGCATCGGTTGCAAAAGCTCAAAAAAATGCACAAGGGCTTCTTGACCGGCTCCCAGGCGTTGGACCCAATGTGGCTGATGATATTTCCAGAAGGGACTAATTTGTCCGGGAACACCAGAAAGGGAAGCCGAAAATGGGCAGAAAAGCAGGGTTTGGAAGATTTCCAACATGTGTTGCTCCCGCGGAGTACAGGACTCCAGTACTGCCTGCAAGAACTAGCAGGCACGGTTGACTGGATCTATGACTGTACCGTTGCTTATGAGGGTATACCGTAAGTCCTCAGAACGTTATTTACATCCTCCATCCAAATTGATCAAACCCCAGCCGCGGCTCCTACGGCCAAGACATCTTCACCCTTCGCTCCACCTACTTCCAAGGCCGCCCCCCCAAATCCGTCAATATGTTCTGGCGCCGCTTCCCCATGTCCTCTATCCCCCTCACTCCCCCGTCATCCTTTGACCGCTGGCTGCGTGACCGCTGGCAAGAGAAAGAAAATCTCATCGAGCACTATGTCCAAAACGGCCGCTTCCCCGCCGATGAGGGCCACGATTCCGAGGGCGAGCCAGCAGCGAATGGGAATGAGCCGGCGATGAACGGGGGCGGCGGGGAGCAGGTGAAGCAGGGGTGTGGGTTTATTGAGACGGAAGTGAAGCTGGCGCATTGGTATGAGATTTCGCATATTTTTGCGGTATTGGCGAGTTTTGCATTTATTGCGTTTGTGCTGGCGATGGGCTGGAATCGGGCTTTCTATGGGTCGTTTTTTCGGAAGGGTTGAGCTTTGGTGACGAAGCATTCTCGGAGTTTGGGGATGGGCCCTGGGGAATTTTCGGGAGCATGGACGCTATTCTCTTTCGGACATGTTTGAGTATCAGGAGTCCTCATGGTGAAGATAGTAGGGACGCGAAAACTCTCGGACTCTTATCTGATAAATCTACCGTGTTTTTGGGCTGATTTTCCTCGTGGGGTGAAAATTTCTCTCCATTCTTCTCTCTCAACTCTCAACTCATCCTCCCATTATTCCATCCCCGAATCCTCCACTCTAAGTTTTTATTCTCTTGTCTCTTCCTATGCATTTTACAGAACCAGTATCCATTGGGTTTTGAGAGCGGGCATATTTGAAAAAAAAGAAAAAAAAGCAATAGAAAGGTATTCGAACGTCAAACATCCTTCGATCATGTCTCCCATAATATTTCTACTATAAGTAATTCCACACGTCTCAGTGTCCAATCCTTCTTAATTGCACGGCTTCGGAACCAAGATCAACAAACGGTTACACTATTCCCAAAAAAAAGTCAAGGAGTCTCTATGTTCACTTGGCGATCTCTATGATTTCTCCTTTACGAATTTTCTGCAACCCTCTTGGATGCGTAGGAGTGATAACACCACCCCATAGTGTACTACTGCGCACTTTGTAGTTTTCTCGGCTTTAGTTGAATATCGCTGCATCTGGCCTACTGGGTTCGAGGTCAGACTGCAACAATTATTGAGAATTTACTTTAGAAGAAGGGTCTATTGTACAAAAGTGTGGGTTTGGGTCGTGGTATTGTTGTTGGAAATCTAGATTGGTTGTATTTGAGTCTGGTTGTTGATATGTAGCTGCAGTACTTACGTGATAGGTAGGAACCGTGTTTGTTTGGGCTGTGACAATTTAGATCCTGGAGCTGAAGGACGTGCATAAGGTACAGGATTTTGGTCTGAGATACATGGTGTGGTGTTTACCAGCGAACCTCAGTTCTCTTTACATACTGGTGCGATTCTATTCCTCTGAAACTTGACCAATTTCTCCATTCTTACGAATTCCCCATCCGGGATCCCGGCATGATGGAATGAAAACCAGGGGATTGCCGTAGTCCAGCTCAGGCCAGCTTCTGCTCAGCTGGTGTTGAGCGAAAACTGACCCTTGCTTTCCCAAGGTTCAATGTGTCGAACCTGTAAGGGCGAGAAGTGGCGGATACATGGTCCTAGGGCCTAGGGCTTCTCGAGTAGCCTCAGCTTCACCGTCCGTGGCGCTATTAGCATATGATTCGGCGTTGTCGTAATTGCTCTCAGCGTCGTCGTCTGCGCTTCTCGATGTTCCTCATTGCGAGATTGTTCTCCATGGTTTCGTCTACTGTTTCTCTCTGCCCCGCTAAATCCTGATTCACCAAATCATCAGCATGTCCACACGTTTGCTGTCATCCAACAAATGTCGACTTGTTGATACACTGTTCCGGAGCCTAGAAAACTCGCGCCTCTCACTTCTCCGAGTGCCTTCTTCGTTCGTCTCCCAGCTGGAATCACCATATCCTCGCGCAACAGTCCATTCGGTGAGACATATTGTGCTTGCGTCGGTGGGCGACAAGTGTTCACCAGATATGCTAACATATATTGGTATATGAGGGTCAGAACGAATATGTGCATGTAGATATATTGGCTATGTAGTAGAGGCATATATCTAGTTTATTGGTAGATAGCTATATACCTCTAGAGCCAAGCCGGCTAGAGCCGGCTAGAGCCGGAGCGGAGATACCTAAACACCGGGGTTTATATGTATGCATTACGTACGTGTTACGTACGAACATACCCCATTTCCAACACTCCCTCTTAGGAATTGAAGCTTCATATGAGGCTATTCAGACCTTCTACTGATTGTATATTCATGCTCTTTTATCCGCTGGTGCCATGCTCGGCTAGTCTCATGACTGACCTGAAACTCAGGAATTTGCCTGACTTCAGAGGCTTGATGAGGTCGTCGATCATCATTTGATCGATGAGTATGTATTTCAACCTAATTGCTCCCTCTTCTACCTTGTTTCGAACATAGTGATAGAACGTATCGATGTGCTTGACTCGAGAGTGATTGACGAGATTGCTATTCATTTTTATAGCCGCTTGATTGTCAGCTAGAATGATAGTTGAATTCGTATTCGAATCATCATATCTCATCTCTTTCAATGCTTGAATCAGAAAGATCAATTTCTTGACTGCATTACATTCGTCAACATATTCAGCTTCAGCAGATGACGTGCTAACACATTGTTGATGTTTGAAGCTTCAGCTAATTGATTCATTTCATAGAAAGAACATATAGTCAAAGATGAATCTTCAAAAATTCAAGCAATTTGCATGAGCTGAATCGATATATTCAAAGAATTCAGCTCTCTCAACTTCTTTCTCTCTGAGAAATTCATATCAAAGTCTCAGCTCAGCAGTATCGATCAGATATCGAATGATTTGTTTGACAGCTAAATCATGATCGAAGATAGAATTCATCGAATATCTGCTGCATTTGCTCACTGCATAGACTATGTCTGATCGTGTTTGACAGACTATTCACATCAATGTTTCGATGATTGATTGATAATCTTCTATTTCTTCAGAGATAGCTTGATACTCGATTCATTGTTCAAACTTTTGATAAACGTTTTTTTTAAGCTGATATCTGTGATGCATCAATGTTTTCGTTGAACTGCAATTGCTCATGCTTAAAAGCTCAATGACTCGCTTGATATAAGTGCTTTGATTGATTCAAAGAGTTCGCTCAACTCTATCATGAATTATGTGCATTTCAAGATATCACTCGATTGAGTCAAGATCTTTCATTTAAAAGTGCTTTGCAAATTGCAGCTTCAGAGCTTCTATATTGAATATATTCAATTCTAGAATGAGTAGATCATTTACATAAATAGCGATAATAATGTCATTCTGATGAGTGAACACTGAATGATCAATTTCTATTCTTTGATAGTCAATGAAAATGAGATAAACTTTCAGAGTTGCATATTATTCTTGAGATGTCTGTTTCAGTTCATATAGAGTCTGTTACGAAGCGTGTCGGCATTGAATAGGGCCTAGCCAATAGGCCCTAGGGATTTCGATATGTGAACAAGGAACAACGATGTTCCGGATCGGAATATGCTGGAACATTTCATCTATCCGAGCCCTAGCAAACCGGCTACTTCGCCCCTTTGTTCGCCCTACTATAGATACAGCTCGGAAGTGTCTTCTTCCTTCTGTGTTCTTAGTTTCCTAGTTATAGCTACCTCTATTGATCACACATTCTATTCAGCTACGCACTACCTCGCTGCAGTGTGGTTAGATTCTAGGCACGGTCCCAACATTAAACTAAGAATCCGTTAACCCTACGATACGGGTACCAATATCCATTCAAGACACTCGGCGGACAACGGAACGAGTATAAAGAAATTTGTTTACCTGGTGGTCGACGACACCGAAAGACAGAACAACATCAGGGGGTCAATAGGATCAACGACGAGGCTGTTGGATTGCTAGAGGACCTACCGCTCATTCAGTAGCATCGGTTCACCCGATCAATAGAACCAACGGGAACATATGGCCGTTGATTGCTAGAGGATCACAAACCTCCCCCCCCAAAAAGCTCGTGGATCAGTCGAGTCAAAATAACCTGTGCCATCAAATTCGGTTCGGCTCGATCCGGACCAAGGTCAATTTAGTGAGCCTGCTACAAAGGCGTCGTCAATGCGATGACCTAGTCACATCGCTCTACCTATCAGTGAATCGGCCTACCTCGTGTTCCTGTGTCAACTAGTGAGCCTGCTTCAATGACACGATCAGAACCGACCTCTTCGATGAGCAAGTCGGTCCCTACATAGTGAGCCTGCTACAAAGGCGCTGTCAATGCGATGATCTATCTACTCACATCGCCCTACCTATCAGTGAACCGGCCTACCTCGTGTTCCTACGTCAAATAGTGAGCCTGCTACAATGGCCGCCCTTCCCCCCTCATAGTGAGCCTGCTACAATAGGCATTTCGATGGTCTGGAAGGTCAATAGAAAGGTTGGTAGGAAGGCGAGCGTCGAGCTCTACGTCAGTGCTATGGACTACACTACAAGTCATAGGGACATGACTTTTAAAGAGAAGGGGGTAATGTTACGAAGCGTGTCGACATTGAATAGGGCCTAGCCAATAGGCCCTAGGAATTTCGATATGTAAACAAGGAACAACGATGTTCCGGATCGGAATATGCTGAAACATTTCATCTATTCGAGCCCTAGCAAATCGGCTACTTCGCCCCTTTGTTCGCTCTACTATAGATACAGCTCGAAAGTGTCTTCTTCCTTCTGTATTCTTAGTTTCCTAGTTATAGCTACCTCTATTGATCAAACATTCTATTCAGCTACGCACTATCTCGCTGCAGTGTGATTAGATTCTAGGCACGGTCTCAACAGAGTCTTGTTTAAACGACAGATCAAAAAGATTTCATTTGATTCTTTTTGCTCAAATCTCAATGATTGCTGCATTCAGATCTCTTCTTTTAGATGTGCTTCTAGAAAGACGATGATGATGTTCATTTGTTCAACTTCGTAATCATATTTGATCATCAGTGCTAAAAGCATTTTGATGATAATGACTCTGATCATCAAGACAAAAATCTCATCATAATCAATTTCTTGCTTCTGATGAAATCTCTTACACACTCATCTAGCTTTATATTTGATCATCTTCTCTTTGAGTTCTCGCTTAATGATAGTTACTCAGCGTGTCGACAGTATTCATTGACTCGATGAAAATATTCTCAGAGTAAAGATGTTGTTTTTGATGTGAGTGTTCAGTTCACTTCTGAAAGTGAGCTTTTATTGTTCTCAATTGAGACTGACTTTAGCTTGTTTCACTGTTTATGATGTATTTGATTCAATTTGAATTCAATTTGCTCAACTGACAAAGTCTTAATTTTCTTTAATTCAGAAATCATTAAGAGTCTTGTAATCAATCGATTCAGCAATGACTCATTTGAGATGTTTGCTTAAAGCATCAGAAATATCAGTATTGCTTGAGCTGTCTGACTTGATTGATTTTGATTTTAGTTCTAGTGATCTGCTTCTAGTTTTCTGTGAAGTGACTGATGTTCTTGTTTGATGATCGACTGATGTTCTTGTTTGATGATCATTGATTTGATCATCAAAGCTTAGTATCAAAAGATCTTCATCATACTCTTTAACTTCAATTGTTAGAATCATGTCTAGAGCAAGTCATAGAAATACGTGTAAATCAGATGATATACGAGTAAACGAGAATTCAAAGCTAAAGAGCAAGATCTACGAGATGCGAAGACTATATGTACAGAGAAAAGAAAAGCGCTAAGCTCGATAGAATCTTAGACTCGCTCAAAGAACACATGTTTCAGTAGAAGACTGAGCACGCTCGTAACATTATTCTCTTCTTCTTCAGTCAAGCAATGATCTCATTGCTTCAATCAGCTTCTTTCTTTCTTGTTCATTTCATTATCGTTCTATTTGAGCGTTTCAAGCTCATTTCATCAAGCATTTCAAGCTCATTTCATCAGACGTTTCAAGTCTATTTCTTCTTGACATAGAATGTTTCAAGCTCATCAGACGTTTCAAGTCTATTTCTTCTTGTCAAATGTCATTGAAGCAGACTCACTTCTGATTCATGTCTACTACATAGTAGAGCTTGTTCTTTTCATGTCATTGAAGCAGACTCACTATCGATTCGTGTCTTTCAAGCAGACTCACTATTGAGTGACGAGTTCAGTCAATGAAATCAATCGTTGTCTTTTGATTCATGTCTGCAACGCTCGCACTTGCAGAACTTGTTTCGTTCGTGTCTATTGCATTTGATAGAACTTGTCTTCTGTTCGATGACTGACTCAATTAAGAGATCAACTATCGACTTGTCATTGTAGCAAACTCACTTCAAGTGATGAACTTGATGACAAGATCAATCGTTATCTGTCTTTGTAGCAGACTCACTTCTGATCAATCGAGTCTGATCGATCAAGAGTCGATTCGTGTCTTTGTAACAGACTCACTATCGAATGTGTCATTGAAGCAGACTCACTATTCTTGTCATTCAAGCAGACTCTTTCTATTCAGCTTCAAATATTCAACGATGAACGAGTTTCAGCTCATATTTTCGTGATTTCAGACATATAGTATATGTTTCATCTTCTGTCTTGAGACATATAGTGTATGTTTCATTCTGTTCTCAGTACATATCATCTTGCTGTTGTCGTCAATGTCGTGAATAGAGATAAATCGTAGAAGATGCAAATAAAGAAAGATTCGTGACTGAATTCGATTTCAAATGTCGTTCAAGCAGACTCACTATCGAGTGACGAGCTCGATGACAAGATCAATCGTTCTCTTGTCATTGTAGCAGACTCACTATTTCGATTTCTGTCTACTACACATGTTGCATTGCTTGTTCTGTTCATTGATCGTCTCAATGACGAGATCAATATCGAACGCGTCTTTGTAGCAAATTCACTGTCTGATTAATCGAGTCTGATTAATTCAGAATTGATTCGAGTCTGCAACGCTCGCACTTGCAGAGCTTGTTCTGATCGCGTCTATTGCATTCAATAGTGCTCTCTATTCTGTCTACTACATGCGTAGCAGAGTTTCTCTGATCACTTTTATTGCATTCGATAGAGCTCTCTGTTCATGTCTATCGCGTTCAATAGAACTTGTTTCGTTCAATGATGAGTTCAGTCAAGAGCTCAGTCGAGAAGTCGATTCATCTGCTTCGTGTCAACTACACACGAGTAGCAGAGCTTCTGCTTTCGATCGTAGAGCTGCAAAAATTGACTCAACTAGAAAGTGAAAGCGAATCACTATCGTGTGATATGTACGAAGCTTTAAATAATGTTAGAATCATGTCTAAAGCAAGTCATAGAAATACGTGTAAATCAGATGATATACAAGTAAATGAGAATTCAAAGCTAAAGAGCAAGATCTACGAGATGCGAAAACTATATGTACAGAGAGAAGAAAAGCACTAAGCTCGATAGAGTCTTAGACTCGCTCAAAGAACATGTGTTTCAGTAGAAGACTGAGCACGCTCGTAACATCAATGACTATCTCATTTCATTGAACGTGACTAAATATTAGTATCTTTTTCTTGTTTCACAAGCAATATTGATTGACTTTCTTGTAGTTTAAGAACTAACATTTTAAGCTCTTGTCATCGAGCTTTCAATGAACTTTCTTCACATCATGATAAACTACGCATTTGAACATATGCAGATAGTTAAGATCAGACTTCTTGTCATGTCATGTCTCATAAAAAGTTATTTTGTTCAACGCAGTGATAAAACTTCTGTTCTTCAGATAAATGACAGTCATTATTGTCTTCTTTCATAGTCTTATTGATAAATTGACGCTAGATAGTATAGCGTAAGTTCATTCAAAAAGAATGTGAAAACATCGTTCTGCAACTTTATTTTGACTTGAGTTATATGAAGTCATTGACTCTCATTTGATCTCATGCTTCTTGAGCAAATCAATGATGTGATGATCAGCATACTTCTCTTCATTGTCTGAATGAAGTCAATGAATCAAAGTGCTTCGATTCTTCATTAAATTCAGATAGTTTCGAAGTATGTCTTTTAGATCGAATTTTTGATCTATTAGATAAATGATCATATATTGACTGTAATCATCAATTATAGTGACAACATATCTGAATTTGTTACGAGCGTGCTCAGTCTTCTACTGAAACATGTGTTCTTTGAGCAAGTCTAAGACTCTATCGAGCTTAGCGCTTTTCTTTTCTCTGTACATATAGTTTTTGCATCTCGTAGATCTTGCTCTTTAGCTTTGAATTCTCGTTTACTCATATATCATCTGATTTACACGTATTTCTATGACTTGCTCTAGACATGATTCTAACATTATTCAAAGCTTCGTACATATCACACGATAGTGATTCACTTTCACTTTCTAGTTGAGCTGATTTTTGCAGCTTTACGATCGAAAGCAGAAGCTCTGCTACTCGCGTGTAATTGACACGAAGCAGATGAATCGATTTCTCGACTGAGCTCTTGACTGAGCTCGTCATCGAACGAAACAAGCTCTATCGAACGTGATAGACATGAACAGAGAGCTTTATTGAATGTGATAGAAGTGATCAAAGAAACTCTGCTACGTGTGTAGTAGACAAAATAGAGAGCACTATCAAATGTGATAGATGCAATCAGAACAAGCTCTGCGAGTGCAAGCGTTGCAGACTCGAATCGACTCTAAATTAATCAAACTCGATTGATCAGACAGTGAATCTGCTACAAAGACGCGTTCGATATTGATCTCGTCATTGAGATGATCAATGAACAGAACAAGCAATGCAACGTGTGTAGTAAGCAGAAATCGAAATAGTGAGTCTGCTACAATGACAAGAGAACGATTGATCTTATCATTGAGCTCGTCACTCGATAGTGAGTCTGCTTGAACGACATTCAAAATCAAATTCAGTCACGAATCTTTCTTTATTTGCATCTTTTACGATTTATCTCTATTCACGACATTGATGACAACAGCAAGATGATATGTACTGAGAACAGAATGAAACATACATCATATGTCTCAAGACAGAGAATGAAACATATACTATATGTCTGAAATCACGAAGATATGAGCTGAAACTCATTCATCGTTGAATATTTGAAGCTGAATAGAAAGAGTCTGCTTGAATGACAAGAATAGTGAGTCTGCTTCAATGACACATTCGATAGTGAGTCTGTTACAAAGACACGAATCGATTCTTGATTGATCAGATTCGATTGATCAGAAGTGAGTCTGCTACAAAGACAGATAATGATTGATCTCATTATTGAGCTTGTCACTCGAAGTGAGTCTGCTATAATGACAAGTCGATAGTTGATCTTTTAATTGAGTCAGTCATCAAACAGAAGACAAGCTCTATCAAATGCAATAGACATGAACGAAACAAGTTCTGCAAGTGCAAGCGTTGCAGACACGAATCAAAAGACAACGATTGATCTCATCGACTGAACTCGTCATTTGATAGTGAGTCTGCTTGAAAGATATGAATCGATAGTGAGTTTGCTTCAATGACATGAAAAGAACAAGCTCTACTATGTAGTAGACATGAATCAGAAGTGAGTCTGCTTCAATGACATTCGACAAGAAGAAATAGGCTTGAAACGTCTGATGAGCTTGAAATGCTCTATGTCAAGAAGAAATAGACTTGAAACGTCTGATGAAATGAGCTTGAAACGCTCAATGAAATGAGCTTGAAACGTTCAAATAGAACGATAATGAAATGAACAAGAAAGAAAGAAGCTGATTGAAGCAATGAGATTATTGCTTGACTGAAGAGAGAGAGAGTAATGTTACGAGCGTGCTCAGTCTTCTACTGAAACACATGTTCTTTGAGCGAGTCTAAGACTCTATCGAGCTTAGCGCTTCTCTTTTCTCTGTACATATAGTTTTTGCATCTCGTAGATCTTACTCTTTAGCTTTGAATTCTCATTTACTTGTATATCATTTGATTTACACGTATTTCTATGACTTGCTCTAGACATGATTCTAACAGAATTCTTCATTGATCATGAGTATTTTATCATCATTGACAAGATTTAAATGTATCAGCTCATCAATTCTGATGACTCTTGTGTGAGATCTTTGACTTGAAGCTCAATGTTGCTTGTTTAAGACATAAGTCTTACATATTGATTTTGAAAATTCTTCTTCTTCTAGACTATTAATTGAATTCACATTGATGTCAATGCTCATATTGACTAGACGTTTTACATCTATCATATTCAGATGAGCTAGTCATTTATGTCATTGACATCATGATGCTCTGATCAATTCATGTGTTCTGCTTGTCAGTGTTTGAGAATTTGAGAAGTTAGTTGATGCTGTTACGATTCTAGCTACGCATCTTCATTGATAGCTATGTTGACTATTCTGAGAACTATCGTCGATCGCTCGTCGCTAGAGCATAGACTTGTTTCAAAGTCAACTCTATTCAGAGTTAGCTTATGTTTCTCTGAGTCATATAGATAGTCAACTCTTTTCTTCTAGATACTTTTCTTTCTTAGCATTTATATACTCGTTACATTACACTCATATGACTCGCTCTATGCTGATCTTTAACAGATGCATTCACGAAGTAGAATCTTTCATCGCTTCTCAAATCAGTGAGAGCAATGACTTTTATTGAGTCAATGAATAGAAATTTATCTTTCTGTATACTACATGTATATTCTTTGACTTTCACTTGTTCAACTGACATCAAATTATAATGCAGTCTTGAACAGTGATAAACATCGTTTAATTGAATTTTGATTGATTGATTCTTCAGCAAAATATCAATTATAATCATATCTTTTTCAATAATGACTACTGCTTCATTATTTTCAATAACAATGCTGTTTTTGATCACTTTTTGATATGTTTATTCATTGAACAAGTTCTTGTTGTAACAAACATAATTCTCAGCTTCAATGTTTATTCATCAAACGTTGATGCAACTACTTGCTTGATCAACAAAGAAGATTTTCATTGATCTGACTATTCTGATCTTGAAGTCTGTTTTGAAGTCAACGACTAGATTCTTGTTTCTCTCGCTAAGTTTTCAATCATCTGAACGAAGATTAAAATGTAGATATCAGCACTTCTGTTGATCGTGATTCATTTGCTCGCAATGAAAGCAAATCTTATTTGACTCTTTTTGAAATTTGTTGCTTTTGAATTTTCTCTTCTTTTTATCAAACTGAGTTATCATGCTCTTGAAGCTGAAGTTCTTCTCTTCATTCGCTTTTTTGTCATGATCAACTAAAGCAATAGTCATCTCATCAATTAATAGCTCGAATTTGTTGATCTTGATGCTCTGTATCAGATCAAAGATGTATGATTCTAGACTTTCATTAAAATCTAGAAGAAAGAGATTGCTCAACAGTCATGATTCTATC